>Ga0114951_10001982_pt1 | contig 24167 bp, 4 predicted proteins | sample AM7aDNAmetaG_FD_88677 | JGI IMG/M metagenome (GOLD analysis project Ga0114951, IMG submission 88677) | Freshwater microbial communities from Finland to study Microbial Dark Matter (Phase II) - AM7a DNA metaG | ecosystem: Environmental > Aquatic > Freshwater > Lake | place: Finland: Lake Alinen... | reverse complement strand
TCAAAAATATACCGGAACGTTGAAAAATCTGCTTGATTGGAACGAAGTCGATGAAATGTTGATCATGCCGGCCTCAAACGCTGGGCCGTCGACACTCCAGACTTTTGCAGAGCAGGTCAAGACCGCATTGGCGGCGGACGCCCACTTTAATGTCCGCAATGTTTTTCAAAGGGAAAACCTGGGCTCGTCACAAAAGGATGTGGTCGGGAATGCCGCTCGCAGGGCCAATGTGGCCGGGGCATTCAGCATGGATGACGCTTCGGCCCAGATGTTCAAGGACAAGACAGTCGTTCTTTTTGATGATAATTACACGAGTGGCGAGAGTGTTCGCGAAGCTTTAAGAGTTCTGAAACCGATCGGGGCTAAGAAGATCATTGTGGTGGTCGTGGGTCGCGCGGCCAATGAAAAGAGCGTGGCTACCAATTCGAACGTGGCTCTTTTGCCGAACCTCTTTTTCAATGAACCGAAGGAGGAGTTGCTCGGCCGGGATGCCTACAGTTCCAAGAGGGAAGCGTTGATCGGGAGGATTAAGACGTATTTTCTGGATCGCGATTGGATGACCCTCCTTGACGATAAGGAGATGGTTCTGCTCGGGATGCTTGAACAGGATGGGCCGATGTCTCTTTCGCAGATGCAAGAAGCGGAACAGGTGCTCTCAGAGAGACGCTCTGGCGTGGAGATTCTCAGTGATGTGGCTCGAGCCATGGCAAAACGCGAGCCGTTGCCGGAGAAAGTGGGAGGGATCGTCATCTTCGGGAGTTCGAGCAAAAAAGTCGTTCAGGATGCGGCGGAGATGTACAAGGCCGGCAAGGCGCCTTGGATCCTGATCTCCGGTCGGTACGGGAAAGCGGTTCAGGATGTGCCAGGCCAGGATTATGGGCTTTCATCAGAAGGGACCCGCGTGGGGGTTGAAGCTCTTCTTTTTAAGAAGCAGCTGATGGATCTCGGAGTTCCTGAGGAGGCATTCATTCTTGAGGATCAGTCCCGGACGATGACAGAAAATGCGAAGAACACCGTCGAGCTCCTTCAGGCTCGGGGTCTTGCACCTGAATCGGTTGTCTTTTTCCACGGGCCTTATCATGTGTTGCGCGGGGCGCAGGAATTTCGGCGTGCGCTGACGAAGGCTGGTCTTTCTATGAAAGTTTATGACCATGCGGCCTATGTGCCGGATATCGTTGCCATGAGCGTGCCGGAAAGGGCGAAGATCGAAGCGGTCGTGTTGGAACAGATCGAAAGAATCAATCTGGACGTTCCCGAAGTTCCGGAGTTGGGGGTTATTAATGGTTTGCAGGATGAACTGCTGGCCTGGCGTGCGTTTGAGAAACGGGTCAAAGAAACCGGTAAGCTGACGATCGTGGTGACAGGCCAGAACAAGGCCGGGAAAACGACGCTCGCGAAGCTTCTCGCGCTCCGGATCGGAGGCATTCATTATTCTTCAGGGTCTTATTTTCGGGCTGCGGCGTATGTCGCTGGAACTGAGGGTATTGCGCTCGATAAGTCGGATAGTCGCGAACAGCTTGATCGTCTGCTCAAAGAAAAATTGACCTGGTCGGTTGGTGATAATTCTGTCGACTTCTATTATAGCGGCCGGAAATTGGGCGAGGCGGAGCTTGAATCGAAACAAGCGAAAGATCTGATGAACCCGGTTAGCGCGTTGAGCCCTGTAGGGGTTTCGTACCAGATCGTGGATGCCATTCGTGCCAAGGGACGCCATGTGATCCTGGATCAGAAGGTCGGGATCACGAAGGGGACCACAAAGTTCGCGGACCTTGCGGTCCGTCTCGGCGTTGCTCCCAATGTCCGTGCGAAGAGAGACCTTACCACGGCACGTCGTCATGAATCTCTCGAAGTGCTCTATGGGAAATATCTCGGCAATGCTACGGAAACTTACTCGCAAGTCATGGCTAATGAGGGGGAGGCCGGCGTTGAACAGCGCTTGCTGAATGAATTTGAAATAAGGATGATGGATCGAGATGACCAGGCATCCAAAGAGCATGCTTCCAAAGTCGACTTTTCTTTCTCCCGAGCTGAGACGGTTGATCTTGGCGATACAAGTCTCGTCGAATCAGAGAACCGGCTTCTGAAAGCACTTGCGGATCTTCTCGGTCAATTAAGCCAGGGATCCGACGATCCCGGTTTCAAGGCGGCGATCGCTAGCATCATCAACCAGGATCTGAGCGGCGATTCCATCGTCCAGACATTCCTCAAACAGTACCGATCCTCCATGCCGATCGTAAACTACGGCGAGATGGTCCCGGAATTATTGCTTGTTCCCAAGGGGGATTTTGTGGATCAGACTCTCGCGCTTCTGGGGGCCGATGCCTCATTGCCGGAGAATCGGACGATGATCGAAGAGCTCTGGACGACGTCAGTTGAAAAACGCCTCGAAGAGGTTAAGAGCCAGGCGGCGGAGATCGAAAGACAGGCCGATCTTGGGGCGCAGGAATTTCTGCGATCGGGGAGCCGTGATGTTGACGCGGCCAAGCGCGTCCTGGACCGCTTTCAGAAGGCGGCTAATCTTTATGAAATGGTTATCGTCGGAAGTGCATTCCGCCGGCAGTACACCGAAAGCTACAAGAGAGTTATACAAAAGCTGGAAGCCTTTTTTGCCCGCAGCGATATTCCGGATTCACGGCCTCGATTTGTTGTTGTCGTTCCGACCACGGACCGTCCCGTGGAGTTCCCTATGTTCCTGCAAAGTCTTCAGGATGACATCAAAGATTATCGTTATCCTAAGGTAACCATTCAAATCATTGAAAACAGCAGCTCTGCCACGACTCGCGAAGAAAATGAAAAACAAATAGAGAAATTCCGCGCAAATGGCCTGGATATTGATTACTGGAGCTTGGCGCGGCAACAAAACTTGGTTCGTGCCTTCCGGAAAGCGCATCCCGAGCTTGGGATCGAAGCGCTCGTTGATGGAGAGCGTGACGAAGCCGGCATTCAGGATTCCGGCTATCTTGGACGTAAGAAGATCTTCGCAAGCCGCGAGATGACCCGTCTTGCGCTTCAGGAACTCGTGAAGAATCTCCCCGAAAAAGCAGACAACGTGTTGGTTTGGCAGGTGGATGATGACGAGGCGACGGGCGTAGCCGCTCTCGGCCATGATGGAGATATTGTTATTCGAAAGGCGTATAGCATGTTCCACAAGATGCAGAATTTTATGAAGTTGACAGGGGTGGACGCTATGTCTGGCGGTTACAGCCTAGATCCGGCGGATTCCCTGAGTTCCTACTTGTACGGACAAATGGTTGATTTGGAGAATTTCCTTGTGAAGGCAGCAGCGGCGGATCCTTCAAAAGAATGGTCAACTAAGCCGCTCGATGCGCGCAATTATCTTGATCAGGGGAGCGGCGTCGACATGGCCAAACTCGCTGGAGGCGAAGACAGGATCGCCCCCAATCCTTACCCGGTTCCTCCGATGAAAAACAAAGACGGAAAATGGGAGCTTACCGGCGATGTTTTTAACCGGTATATCGGTTCACTCCACAGGATCTTCCGGGGAACGCTGATGACCCGGCCGCTTCTTTATCACCCCGGGACGGGGCAGCGGTATGCCGCAGACAATAGCATTGTCCCGGATGTGGATCTTGCCAACCCCTTCTTTTTTGGTGGGCATGTGGTTTATCGCTATTCAGTATTTGCCTCAGCCCCGGCGCATTTCCTAAAAAATAACAGGCGCTCGGATCCTTTGTTCACCCAGGTAATGGCAAAGTTCGGGGCAAAGCTTGCGATGACTCATATGCCTTTGCTCCATATGCGAGGGGATGGGTTCAGGGATGGTGTGACGGAAGTTGTGAGGGAAGGTGCTGCCGTTTCCAAAGGAAGGACGGTGAATATCGTTGATGAATTTGAACAGGAACTTCAGGGGCGCGCCCTCCGGCGTGTTTATGATTTCGTGTTCAAGAAGTATGGCGTTAAGGATGTTGAAACCCTCAAGGCGGCTATCGACGCCATGCCAGCCGAGGATATCCGCAAGATGTATGTCGCACAGCTCCAGGATCTTTGGCCGACCTATGTTCTGGCTATGCAAAAGACCGCCGCATTGCTTGCGAGGATCGAGGCTGCCGGTTATCTGAATAGCAATGATCAAAGATATTGGTGGAACAGGGATGCAAGCTTTCAGCCCACCGTTGACGCATTGAGGCTGTTCAAAGATACGGTTGAGAAGAACTTCACCCCCGAGGCTGAGAGTATCCGGAAAGTTTCGGAAGAGATCGTTAATCCCAATCCCGAAAAGATCGATCGGGAGGTTCGGGACTTCAAAAATGCGTCCGACCTGATCCGCCGGTGGAATGAAATCACCAAGGTCCGGGAAGCGACCCTCCAGCAGGCGGAAGCCATTGTCGGGCTGGTCGCTCCGACAGGAAGAAGTGAAATGCGTGCGATTCCTCAGCGTATTTTTGACGTTGCGGCACGATCGATCGAGGTTGAACGTCCAGAGTTTCAGCCGCTGACGTCAGTGCTTCTTGCGTCGTCGGGGATGAACGAACGCGATCTTTTGGAGCGTCTGGCGTCATTTCAAGATCCGGAATTTCTGAAACGATTCGCGCAGCTCTTTCCCGCATATCTTACCCGCGCTTTCGAAGCGGATTTTGAACGGCGGTTTGCGGCGGCAATGCAAACCGAAACGGATCTTGTGCAGGTCGCGGAACTGATCAACTATTTTAATTTTCTTAAGACAAAGACTGATGAGCCGATGGACACGGTTCTCGTGCGTGCAGATAATGGCAACAATGCCTTAATTCATGAAAAAACCGTGGTTTTCCCGACGGCGTGGTTGACCAAGCATCCCGAAATGCTTTACCGCTATCTGGCTGCTGACATTTATAACAGTATCACGCCGCGTTATGACGGTATCAAGCGGATCGTGATCGAGAATCAAAATCCTGACAGGGAGAAGATGATTCTTGAACAGATCAAAAAACTTTATGCGGAAAGCGATTTCAGCTTAAAGACGAAACAAAATCCAAACGATCCCAACGAGAAATTCCAATTTGTCACCCGGACAAGTCTTGGTCAACACGCGTGGCATCCTGTCGAACCCGCCTGGCTTGAACTTGGGGATCTTCGGATCGATCCGGAAATGGTATCTCTTGGAATCGATATCGGTGGAACGAATGTCAAGGTCGTCGTGACGCACGGTGACCGTCCTATTTACCTGAACGAACAGCCTTCGATTCCCTATGAAATGGCTCTGAAAGATCAGCCGGGATATGAAGAAAAAGTGACCGAGATCCTTCAGAAGATGATTGCTCAGGCGCAGGCTGAGGTGTCGAAGAAGCTTGGCGAGGGAAAACAAATTCAGGTGGCCGGCATTTCCCTGCGTGGCGCCGTTTCTCAAGAGACGGGGATGTCGCCTTATTTGAAAAATCTCAAGCAGGTTATTTCCGACAAGGTTCATGTCCCGGCGGTGTTCCTGAAGGATAGCAAGGCTCAGGCCGTTTGGTTCCGGATTGCGAAACAGGTTTCGCGCGGAGTCATCGTATCGTTGGGTACCAACGTTGGGACGCTGATGATCGAGGACGGGAAGATCTCAGAGCATGGCGAGGAATTGGGATTCCTAACGCATGAGTTTGGGCGCAAATTGCACCGGACTTTCGAGAAAGCCTCGGCGAATTATCTTGTGAGCGAAGCCGTGAAGCGCGGTATTTTGGACGCTTCGCACGCGAATCGTGTGGATGCCGAATTATTGGAAACTCATTTGGTCAATGGAGATCCCAAGGTTCGCCAGCTGTTCCGTGAGTATAACGAGACGATCGCGCATTTGGTCAAGCTGAGTTATTTTGAAACAGGACAGCAGGATTATTATCTGACCGGCGGTCTTGCTTCTGGGGATGGCGGTGGGGTCATGCTTGAACAGATCAACGCGGGGATTCGCGAGTCGGCACCTCCGACTCCCGTTCGAGCGCACTTGGAATATCCCGAACTTGGCACTCACATCCACACGGCCGCGATTGGCGTTGCTCTTTATGCTGCCCTGAGCACTTCGAAGGCGCAGCGTTCCGAGATTCGGACGCAGTACGCCCCGGAAAAAATTACTGCACGGGTCGATGAGGCGATTGGCGTATTGCAGAGTCGGGAAACTCCGGGCGCGATCAAGGACAAGATTGCATTGATCCAAAGCGACCGAATCGTTCAAGAAAAGGGTGTGACGTTCATTCCGAAGGCCGAGGGTGGAAAACTCATGGTCATCGGGGACCTCCACGGCGATCTTGCGACACTCGAAGCGATTCTTCGCCAATATGATGTGGAAGCAAAACTAGCGAAGGGTGAGCCCCTCCAAGTGGCTTTCCTCGGGGATATGATTCTGGGAGGAGAGAAATCCCGGATGGTTCCTCTGTTGATGAGGGTCATGGGCTTGCTTGCAGCTTATCCGGACCGGATTACGATAACGCGTGGGAATCATGACAGGCAGGAGAATATCCCCGCGCCCTATACAAATCTTCTCACGGAAGTTCAGACGGATTATCAACAGGATAGCGATCGTGTTTATGCGGATTTGATCCGGTTTTTCGACGCTCTTCCGACTCTTTTAGTTACTGGGAACAAAATCGTTGCGGGGCATGGCGCGCCTCCGTCTGAAGCCATTTCCTCGATGAGGGATCTGGTTGGTAACGAAGCGCTTCTAAATTCGATTTCTTATAATCTTGCTTATGATCCAAAAACTGCGCAGTTGATAGATCCCTATACTCCTTACGGGAAGACCGTGGATGTTAAAACGTTCGATGCTTTCATGCAATCGGTGGGCGGGCTTGTTTTTGTGGCCGGTCATGAAGATAAATATCCGCCGTTCATGCCGAAATTCAACGGGCGTTTTGACACGCTTCAATCCTATGGGGGTAGCAGTCCTGAGACGCATGTTAATGGCCGGTATAATCAGCCTCGCTTCCTGGTTCTTCCGCTTGATCGCGAGATCGCTCAAATTCCGAAAGACGCCACTCAAGTGGTTTCTACGGACATTCTGTCGTCAGTATTGAGCTCTGGAGAAAAACTTATTCCTGGTTGGACGCCTTACGATTATTACATGCGGACGATCCGCGAAACGCGCGAACGGTTTGCCAAAGAGATCGAGCAAGGTCTGGTGACATTTACACTGATCAAGCCGGACGGTGTGCAGTTTTTGTGGAATATTATTGAAGATCTGAAAGCGCTCGGCTTCAGCGTTTATCTCGGGCCTTCCGTTCAACTGCAGAGCATCCTGTTCCCGAAAAACGGAAAAAAATCACTCTGGGATTATTTGGGTGTCACGACTTTGGTTCGGAGATTTCTTAGGGTGGAGTATAAGCCGAAAACGGAAACTGAACGGACGAAGAGAATTTCTGTAGCGTTGGAGATGCTCAAACGATGGGCCGTCGGGCTTGTTGCCTGGAAGTCCGGTGCCATGGAAGAGCTGTACCTCGAACATGGTGGTAAGGCATTTTTCACAAAGCACCTGATCCCGTTTATGCAGGCGGGTCCGGCCATATTTATCGTGTTGCGGCTCAGGGAAGGGAATGCCGTCGAACTGATGCGCAGAAACATTAAGACGATCAGAAACAAGTACAATCTTGCTGCAAATGATCCGTTTGCCGCCTTTAAAGCAGCTAACAGACTTCACTCTCCCGACAAACTTAGCGCGGTTTCCAGGGAATGGAAGGTTATCGAACAGGCAATCGGAGAAGCATTTCGCTCCGAACTTCGCGATGTTCCGTGGCGGGATGTGGCAGCTTCTGGGGCCGTTTCGTTTGCCTCTCCGCGGCGGTCAGAAAATCGCGTCGTACCCTTAAGAGATATTCAGACGCTGGTGAAGGCGTATTTGAGCGATACAAATCAAACAACGAGGGAGCACAAGTTGACTCTTCTTTCTCAGCCGAGGTACGGCCTCAAGCCGGAAGACCAGCCGCTTCTGGAAACTCTCCGGATGCGCAAGGAAGTAGAAAAGAAATTCACCTCAGGCGAGATTGATGCTCGTGTGATCGTAGACGTTGCAGAATCGAACATGATTGCTCCGATGAAGGCCTATTATCAGACGAATCAGCAAGACCTTTTCCCCGGGATCAAATTGGAAGACGTAGTCAGTTTTGGGAAGGCCCGCACAGGAATCGCAGGAGGTCGCTCTTCGGGAGTGGAGCGGGTCGGGAATACTCCTGCAATTCTGGCGCAGATTGACTATATCCTTGAGAAAATGAAGACGGATGTGAATTATAAACCGTTGACACAGGATGAGATCAAGGCTGGTAAGAAACGGATCTGGATTCTTGCGCAGGATGGCGGAGCCGGAACCCGGGCCGGAGCCTATACCAAAGCAAGTGGCCTGAAGGGTCCCGTGGAATTGCTCGGGCATCATCAATTAGCGCAAAGCATTGATCAGGTGAAGGTGTTGGCGGAACCTCTTCCTGCCGGCGAGTGGTTTATCGTAGCGCCTCCCGACAACATTATGCTTGCAGGAAAACCCGCGTATCAAGAGGGTCGTGGCCTTTATTTGTATCCGGCTGTCGGACGCGTTTTTGCGGATTTGGATGCCAACGGCGTTCCTGTACCCGAGACGGTGGTAGGATTTGACCCTTTGAATGCTCTAACCGAGCTGGGGCATGTGATTGTGGGACCTGGTAGTGTAGTAGAGAATTTTCAGGAAAAGCCGTCACCCGTCCAAGCAGTTTTTGACATGCTTCTTGATCATGCGATCGAGAAATGGCATGACGAGCGCAATCCGCAAAACCGCGGACAGGAGATCGATGGTAAAAGAGGCGTTTTCTTTGATGAATTCAGAGATCGTTTTATAAATGATAATCAGTTGCACATAAAGTCTCGGACGAATGATTTGACGAAGCTTGTGTTGCTGGCCTTCCTTCTTGGAGGGGATCGTGGGCTGGATACATGGATGAAGATGCACGAGTTGGTTTCCAAGGGGAATGCGTGGGGGTTTGCGAAGGACATCAACGAGACTCAGTGGAAACAAATTTGGAGTGATGCCCAATTGGCTGTCAAGACCAGTCCGGAGCTGAAGGAGTTTCTGGAAGGCATGCTGAAACATCTACGCGCGGAAGGCGCCAAAGGAAGTGGTGGTTTTGCCAACCTCAATACCTTCTACTTTTCATTTGACCTTTCCACCGCGAAAGCAATGCATGAGGGTTATGATCGTCCGATGCAGGATCCCAAGTTGGGGACTTATGCGAACCAAAGGAGGAAGGCTGATCCCACGACGACCCTGGATTGGTCGCGAATGGTCTTGACCCCTATGACCATGTCAAAGGCGCAATGGATGGCTCAGAAATATGATTTTACAAATCTCAAAAATGAAAAAGATCCTCGCCATATTGAAGCCGCGCAGAACCGGAAGAATTATCCGGACCGCAGAGATTTCGAGACGTTGTGGGATATCGCGGATTCGATCAAGAAGGCGGCGCGGGGCTTTTCGGCCGCTCCCTTTGGAGGTTTTTGGTTTGATTCCGGGAACGCCAAGGACGTTGAAGATCTTGTGCGGAGGGCTGTGGGGTCGAAGGGGCCTTGGGAACGGATTTTTATTCGCGGGACTCACGGGTTGCCGCTCTTCGGGATGCAACATGGAAATGTTGTTTATCCAAAAGGGCAGGTTGTTTTTGAGGATCCCGAAAACACATTATTGATCGACTCCCAGATCGAGTTGCCGGAAGGCGCTAAATTACAGATTGGGAAAGGTGTGGTTTTGGATCACGTTCGTTTAAAAATTATGGTTCCGAAAGGTCAGACCGTTCGGATACCGGATCTAACTCTCCTTTCAGCAGTGGATGTGGAAGGTCCGATGACTGGATCAGTTCCAGGGCATGTTTTTTATCATTACCAATCCCGGGACGGAATCAAATTTGATGATTCTCCCAAGTTCGTCAGCACGATCGCGTTGCGATCGGGTCATAACGTACAGATGCAACATGGGAATGAAGTGGATAAATTAAACGGTCATCACTTATTTGGGGTCGCCAAGGAGAATGGGCATGTTCAGGTGATGGATTTCGGGATGTTTCCTTTGAAGTATGTAGGTACTTTTGATCTTGAGAAAGAACTTAGGGTGGGCGGTGAACTCATTCCTTCCGGAAATCTTCCTCAAATCCCGGGGGCCTACACAACCGACGTAACTCCGACGGGTAAAATTTACTATATTTATCGTAGCACCAAAGATATTTGGGTCTATGAGCATCCAAAAGTGGATTGGGCGAAAGGAAACTCGGACACGGTTAAGTTAGTTGAAGATAATGGATCCACGATGGAGATTAGTGCGCTGTTTGGAAAAAAACAAAAGAGAGTCTCTTTGCCGGTTTCTTCGACAGAATTGCAACCCGGACAAAAAGCGCTTGTTCTGGGGGGTGGAGAAGTTGTGTTCGGCACACCGGGCATTACTTGGGGGAATCATCTGTTTGTTGACCGGGACTTGGATATCACTGATTTTGACAAAAATTTTAAGATGCTCACCGAGCTGATCACTCGCCGGCGGTCTGAAGTACGGGCCTCAGATATGGGAATTCAGGCTTTGGTAGAATCGTATATGGATGCTCCCGATTCAGAAACGCGTCACGAATTACTGGATTTTATGAGCCGGGAATATGGCCTTGCATCGGAAGACCAGCCGCTTCTCGAAACTCTCCGGATGCGCAAGGAAATAGAAGGCAAATTCACCTCGGGTGAGATCGACGCCCGGGTGGTTTTGGATGTCGCTGAAACCAACATGATCGATGCCATGGCGCAATATTATAACAAATATCAAGGAAGTCTTTTTCCGGGTATCAAGATGGAGTCTGTGGTTAGCTTCGGGAAAGCTCGTCCCGGTGTTCAGGGCGGACGTTCGGAGGGAGTTGAACGTGTTGGAAACACACCTGCGATCTTGGCGCAAATCGCTCATATTCTTAAAACCTATCCGCCGCTAACTCAGGATGAGATTAAGGCTGGTAAAAAACGGATCTGGATCCTTGCGCAGGATGGTGGAGAAGGAACGCGGGCAGGTATTTATACTAAGACGAGCGGCCTGAAGGGTCCCGTGGAATTGCTCGGGCATCATCAATTAGCGCAAAGCATTGATCAGGTGAAGGTGCTGGCGGAGCCGCTCGCTGCCGGCGAGTGGTTTATCGTAGCGCCTCCCGACAACATTATGCTTGCAGGAAAACCCGCGTATCAAGAAGGTCGTGGCCTTTATCTGTATCCAGCAGTCGGACGCGTTTTTGCGGATTTGGATGCCAACGGCGTCCCTGTACCCGAGACAGTGGTGGGATTTAGTAATTTAACTGATTTAACCGGACTTGGGCATGTGATTGTGGGACCCGGTAGTGTCGTGGAGAATTTTCAGGAAAAGCCGTCACCGGTCCACGCCGTTTTTGATATGCTCTTTGACCATGCTCTTGGGAAATGGTATGAAGCCAATAACCCTGGAGTTCCTGCGAATAATTTGAGAGCTCAAAAAGCCCTTTTCTTCCGATCGTTCGAAGATCGGTTTTTGGATGTTTCAAAACTGCGTACCGACAATCAGCGGTACCATCTTCAGGAGTTTGTATTACTCCCATTTCTCCTTGGAGGTGAGCGCGGTCTTGATACGTGGATGAAACTACACGAGATGGTTTCCAAAGGAAATGTCTGGAGGTTTGCGAAGGATATCACCCGTGCGGATTGGGAACAAATTTGGCGTGATGCTCAAGTGGCTGTCCGGACCGGTCCGGAGCTGAAGGTGTTCCTGGAGGGGATGCTGAAGTATCTGCGCTCGGAAAGCACTAAAGGGAGCGGTGGTTTTGCCAATCTCAATACTTTCTATTTTTCTTTTGATCGTGCCGCAGCCCAAGCGATGCATGAGGGTTATGATCGTCCGATGCAAGATTCCAAGTTGGGGACTTATGCAAACCAGAGGAGGAAAGCTGACCCCGGGACGACCCTGGATTGGTCTCGAATGGTTTTGACGCCCATGACTATGACCAAGCAAGACTGGATGAAAAAGAAGTATGACTATAAGAATTATGAAAACACTGAAGATCCCGTACACAAAGAGGCCGCGCAGAACCGGAAGAATTATCCGGACCGAAGAGATTTCGAGGCGTTGTGGGATATCGCGGATTCGATCAAGAAGGCGGCGCATGGATTTTCGGCCGCTCCTTTTGGAAGTTTCTGGTTTGATTCGGGGAACGCAAAGGACGTTGAAGATCTTGTGCGGATGGCTGTGGATTCGCAGCGTCCCTGGAAGCGGCTTTTTATCCGGGGGACTCACGGGTTGCCGCTCTTCGGGAGGCAACAGGGAAATGTTGTTTATCCGAAGGGGCAAGTTTCTTTTGACGATCCCGAAAACACATTATTGATCGATTCTCAGATCGAGTTACCGGAAGGCGTCACGCTTCAGATCGGAAAAAAAGTGGTTCTGGACCACACCCGCTTGAAAATCGAGGCGCTTCCGAATACAACGGTTCGTATTCCGGACGACACTATTTTCTCGGTGGTCGATGTGGAAGGACCCTTGGAGGGAGAAGTCCCAGGGCATGTTTTTTATCACTACCAATCTCGAGAAGGGATTGGTTTTGGAGCATCCCCAAAATTTGTTGGGACTGTTATATTAAAAAATAACAGAGCTGTTACGATGAGCCATTGGGATGATGTGGATAAAACAAATGGGCATCATTTGTTTGAAGTGCGAATGGACGGCGGGGAATTTCATGTGGCTGATTTAGGGATGAGTTCTCAGCGACTTGTAGGCACTTTTGATCCTCTCAAGCCGCTTGTGTTGGATGGAGAAACTATTTCGTTTGTTCAAATCCCGCAAATTCCAGGCCATTACACAACCGCAGTGACCTCGACGGGTAAGGTTTATTATCTTTATCATGATTTTAAGGAGATATGGGCTTTTCAGCAGCCTACGCCGCAGGTGATTTCTGACGAGGAACGAGCGAAAAAACAGGTTCCGGTTATCAAGGACAACGGGACTGACGTTACCGTTCGCGTCAAAATTGGGAAAAAAGAAAAAGACGTTACGCTTGCTTTAGATGCGTTCACTCCAAAGAATGGCGAATCCGTGCTTGTTCTTGGGGGGGGTACCGTTGTTCATGGTACGCCAGGTCTGACGTTTGGGAATCATCTGTTCCCGTCAAACAAAGATTGGGACGCGGCTGACTTTAATCAGAACTTCAAGATGCTGGTGGACATGGTTCAGGCTCGGGAACGTTCCGAAGTCAGGATTCTTAAGAATGATATCGAAAAAGCAATTCAGGCGGAACTGTCGGCAGGTGCGATTGAACAATTAGTCCATCGGTATCACGCGGACATGCCTGTGGACCAGATGCGGGCGTTTGGCAGTCTGCTTAACGCATCTTCAAGTATCGGAATTGCCAAGGTGTGGGAAGCAATTGTGGAGCTGAGCGCCTTATCGTCGATTCAGGTGAGTGCGAAGAGCGGAGGGAGCGTCGGAAAATCAGTTTTTGCCCATCTTGGAAGGGTTGTTCAAGTGGCGGAGATGATCGAGAAACGTGCCAAGGGGCAAATATCAGAAGAGGAACTCTTCGCTTTTATAGCATCCAAAAAGAGGAATGGAGATGCCGATCTTGACACCGAAAAGATGCGTCAAATCGTTAACTTGTTCAAGTCTGCTCAAGAGATTCCAAGGTTGATCCCCTTGATCTATATGGGGATTTGCCTGCATGATTACGGGAAAGTTTTAAACCAGGGCGATGATAATTATGCAAGCGCGCGCCTTTCAAGATCTTTTGTTGATCGCTTGGTCGAGGTTGGTTCATTGACAAAAGGGGAAGCGGACATCGTTGTTGGGATCACGGAATTACACACTGATTTTGGCGCCATGCACTTTTATTTCGCCCATCCCGAGAAGATTGAACGATATATTCGTGAGCATCGATTACCGGAAAAGGAATTTTTGCTAGCGTCCATGATAACCTATTTCGCAGACAACGGCGGGGCTGGCGATGGGTTGCTTACGAATGAACTGCTCAATAATGCGATTTGGCTTTCAAATCCTGAGCATCTCAAGATTCTGGCTTCTGAGTATGGGTGGCGCGAATTTGCCGAGCGTTATACCCGACATGCCAAAATGGTCGACGTCTCACAGCATCGCAACTTTGATCCCGAACCTTTTTATGCGGCGCATCCAGAGGTCAAACAAACGGTGGCGGAGATCGCGACGATGGGCGACGAAGGGTTGTTCTGGAGGTTCCAGGAGGTATTCATTGCTTATAGCTATTCGCATCTTAGGCGGCTTTCTGAACGGGATGCGGCAACGCTCGTTAAATACCTGTATTTCTTATCGAAGATCGCGCAATTGTTTGAGCGACAGAGTGGAAAATGGCCCGGTCATGTGATCAGGAAACCGATCAATTCGGACCCTGAGACGGACAACCGCTTTTTGACGTCGGTTTTTAACGGTATAGGCATTAAAGAGATCCATGACTTTTTTGCTGCGGAAGGGCTTTCTCGAGAGAAAATCCTCCAGAAATTTCAGATGAAGCTCGCTCAAGAGCCGGCCGGTTTTAGCATCGATTTCTCTTCGGGCGCGTTGTATCGGTCGGAGATGCGAAAGGACCTGGAACGGAATGTGCAGACCATTAAACAACGTTTATCACGCGTCGTGGCTGAGCCTTCGAGGGATTACGATCAAATCATTGTTACGACGACCGAGCAAAGTGAGTTTGCCGTGAAAGCCGTTTTGGAGCAAATGAAAGCCAAGGGAGAGGTTTTTCATTCGTCCCGTATGCCTTTTGTTCATACAAAAACAATGCGATCGGGCGGCAGTACTACGGATGCTATTGTTGCGGCCGACAAGGCGTTTACCGCTTTATTCGGCACCGAGAACTATGGTTTGAAAGAACTGAAGGGTAGGTCAGACGCGCTTATCGAGATGAGCGGGCGTGCACGGCGGTTGGAAAACATTTCAGCTTCAGCGGCATTTGAATCCAAGCCTCTCGCGCTTTTACCGAATTATCGGACATTTTTGAATCAAATCCTTCGGCAAAGGGTGGCCTATTTGGGGTTTGGCGCGGTGCCTCGAATGGCGGGGCTCTATGTTTTTTCCGCGGATGGAGTGAAAATCCCGCAATTCATGCCAAGGCTTGGTTCTAGCGGCATCCAAATGTTTGGTCATACCATGTCGGTCAACGATCCCAACGTTGAGGAATTAGGCCTTAACGTTCTGGATGATCCGATGAGGGGAGGCCCGCAAAAAATACGTTATTCTGCCGAAAAACTCAGTCGTGCGGAAATCGCGGATCTGCAACGCCGCGGCGTTATTACGAAATCTTATGTAAACGTTAATCAGGCCGACTATTATTTGAGCTGGGAAGCATTTTTGTGGCTTCGTGACAAGGTTCGCGATCTTGCTAAAGGTTTCGAAAGTTTGCCTGAGTCGGCTACGGCTCGTGATGCCTTGAAGCTTTTCTGGGTGGAGCATATCTTTGAGGCGGCATCGGTTGACGAGAAAGAATATGCGCGACGCTATCCGAACATGTCACCGGTTCTTCGAGTGATGATTCGCTCTATTGCGAATGAAGCTCGTGAGAAGTTCGGCATTTATGATCCTGCTACAGGTCGTTACTTTTTTGAATTCGTTAATCTGGGCCCGCTTTCGAAGTATCTCCATGTCAACCGTCCGGATCAGTATCAAGAATTTCTGAGGAGCCTAAGATTTGATCATAGCGTTCAGCTCCACCTCGGAATGGAGCCGCTTGGAGTGAACAACAAGTATGGTCCCGAGCTTGCGGGCCATTTGATCGATTCAGGAGTGCTCTTGCATCCGGACTTGGCCAAGAAAAGGAATATTAGCATGAATTCGATGGTGCTTGGTTACAGCATCCTTGGACCTAATAGCCGGATCGAAGGTGATGCGACCGTGGTCAACGGAGTAGGCGATATTGTGGCGCAAGACGGATCTTTGGCGCAGAACGTTTTGGCGCTTGAAGGTCCTGTGGAGATTCCGGCAGACCATACTCTGACGCATTATCTGATTCGTGATGCGGCGGGTCGTCCCGAGATCGTCCCAGTTCTTTTGCCCGTTGATACCCGTATGGAAAGTGTCGTTAACGGAACGCCGCTTGCTGATCTTCAAATATTCCCCCGTGCCCAAGGGGTGGTGGGGGCACCCTCCAAAAATGAGAAAGGGAAATATTCCCTAAATCAGCTTCGGAAACTGGTGGATAAACCGCTGACTTGGAAAATATTCTGGGAGCTTTTGCCGAAAGCGTCTGCCACTAAAGATTATCAAGCTGCACAGGTGGTCCTGGATCAGATTCGTGAGGAGTTGGGGTTGAAACAACAGGCAGCACGAGCTCGCTCTGAAATTCGTGCTGAACAGGAAAGGTTTGAGCAGTATCTCAAAGAGATAGCTCAGCTTTCTGAGATGTCCCGCACGTGGGCGCCGGCAGTTACCATTCTGGGTGGTCGGAAAGTGACCCGCGATCATCCTTACTATGAAAGGGCCTATGCCATCGGGAAAATGCTGAACGCACTTGGGGAGCCGGTTCGTGATGGGGCCTCCTCTGGGATTATGGAGGCGGCATTTAAAGGCCATCAAGCGGGCAGACAACCGTTGACAGGTTTGGCCGCCGCTAAGAGCGGAACTCAAGGGGTTCAAATTGTGATTCCCGGAAAGAACACCCGCTCTGATTATGTTGAGTCGCTTTATCAGGCGACGATGATGGTGACGAATGTTCAGATGCTTACCGAGAACATGAAGGGTGGGATCGTTTTCCCTGGTGGGTATGGGACTCTGCACGAGTGGTTCCATCTGTGGCGTAATAACCAACGGTATGTTCTAACCGCTACGGAATTCTGGCAACCGATCGTGAAGGCGTTCAACGAAAGCTGGAGCGCTTATGGTCTTATGCCGGAAGCCGGAAAACAGGAGCAGCTAAGGATGACTGACTCTGAAGAGACTTCGGTGGACTACGCGAGACAAGGCCAGCCAGTCATCGTTAATGAAGACGCTCGTAAGGCTGCGCTCTCTGAAGCGAAGAGCGTTTTCAGCCAGCTTTCTCAGTTGCCGCAGAGTGTGGTGATTGGTGGAGAGCTTCAGCCGGCCGGGGCAGAGGCCCAACTTGCCAGCCGACTTGTCAGTACTATCACGGCCCGGTCCGGTGCGTCGATTCGCTCGATCGATCAGGGGGCTACGTTTAATCGCATGCATGAGATTGCCGGTCGGGACGGTTGGTTGCCGAGGCTTCAGGGTCTCTTTTTGCAGGATCGTACTCCATCAATAGCGGGTACAACTGAAGCCGGTACAGAAGGACGAGTTGTAACGGTTCGAGATCAATCGAATTACGATTTTCTGCTCTCTTCGAACGCATATGATTTTGTGTTTTTGCCGGGTGGAATCAACACTATGAATAATGTGTTCCAGATTCTCGACGAATTGTACAACAGCACGGATGCAAATGAGAGGACGAAACGGGTTTATCTGGTCGGCCGGAAGTTCTGGCAGCCTATCTATAATGCTATTGTCGATTTGACCGTGAATAGAACGGACGGTTTTCAACTGATCAAACCGCAAGACCTTGATTTCATCCGTATCGTAGATGAAGATAACCTGGATGCTATGACTGGGGAATTGAACGCACACATTGAGGGTTTCAATCGCCCAGAATCTCAAGTGGCGCCGCAAATAGTTACTCCAGCGATGGTCCCCGCGCAAGAACTTGAAAAGGTTGTGCCGGCTACTTCTGTAGGTCAGGTAAGTGCGCCGGAAGCGGAAAAGACAACACCGGTTCGGTCGGAAGTCCGAAAAGCTCAAGCGAGAACGATCGCGGGAGTTGGAGCGGCGCAGGAAATGCGTTTTGAGACTGAAGTTCTTCCCGCGATAGTCGACCCGAGAGCAGGCAAGATCGAAGCTGGGCTGATCCAGGCGATTATGGATATACTTGGAATCAAGACGAGTGTTCTGCCGGCGTTCAAGGGCTATGGCAGTCACATCATCGAGTACAACCCGGCGGATGGTTTTAACGCCAAGCACATTGCTGAGCGTCTGGCAAAGAGTTCCGCAGGCAGCAAATTCACGGTGGCCGCGAAGAAGACCGATCAGAAGGCTTTGGAAGCGGAACTAGCCGAACTCGGTATCAAAGTTCAGGAAGAACGGTTCGAGCTGTACTTTGGCGATGATGTTGGGAATCTGTTACAGCGGTTGGTTGAGAAGGAAATGACCCGGCTTGGCATCGACGCGGGTAGGGTCGGAACGAATCATGATGTTCTTCAGGCGGTCGTGGCGGACGGGGTCAATTCGGAGAATCTGCTTGCGGCGTCGGCCTTGCTGAACCAGTTCGTGGAAGTTGTGACCGTAACGGGATCGCGCACCAAGGTGAGCGTTGCCTTCCAATTCAGTGTTGCCGAAATCCTCGGGGCTGCGATCCAAGCGGCCGAGGCCATCGGAAAATCAGCGTAACGATCGCATCCATTTTAAGACCGGGTCTTGGAGTTCCAAGATCCGGTCTTTTTATGTTAACAGGACGTCAAGCGTTCCCCGTTTCGCGTTTCTTGAGCTTCTGATATACTCACAGATATGAAAACTCCCTTGAAGATCGCTATCGCGCAAATGAATCCGACCGTGGGGGACTATGAGGCCAATACGGCGAGGATCCTGCGTTGGCTCGACCTAGCAGAGCGGCAAGGCGCGGATCTGATCGTTTTCCCCGAAGCTGCCCTTTGCGGCTATCCTGTTTGGGATCTTGCCAATAAAAAACAATTTCTAGCAGAAGGGATGAAATGCCTCACCCGTATTGCAGCTGCCACTCGTGGTAAGAAAGTCTCAGCAGTCGTGGGGTTTATCTCGCTCTGCAAACTTCACGGGGACCGACGCACGGGTAATACGCATAACGCTTTGGCCTGGCTTGAAAACGGTAAGGTCCGTACGGTTTATCACAAGCAGTTGCTTCCCACCTACGATGTGTTTTTAGAAGAGATCTTCTTCCGTCCGGGGACTGAGACGAAGGTTGTTCCATTTAAAGGCCATAAGATCGGTTTGACGATTTGCGAAGATATTTGGGATGAGCGGTATGAGGTGAAGCCCCTTGCCGCACTCGCGAAAAAGAAAGTCGATCTTGTTCTTAATATTTCCGCTTCACCCTATTACCGGGGTGTTGCCGCGGCCCGTGAGCAGCTTCTCAAAGGTCATGCCCGCCGTTATGGTTTTCCGATTCTTTATGTGAATCAGGTGGGGGGACAGGACGACCTGCTTTTTGACGGTCGGAGTACCTTTGTGGATGCGAAGGGACGCATTCTTTTTCGAGCCCCTGCGTTCGAGGAAGGTCTCTTCTTTTCTAAGGAGAAAATGGTCCTGGCGCATCAGTGTGACGAAGTTGAAGAAACGTATCGGGCACTTGTGATGGGTGTTCGGGATTATTTCCGGAAGAATGGGTTCAAGAAAGCCGTGATTGGTTTGAGTGGCGGGATCGATTCGGCGCTCGTGGCCGTGATTGCAGTAGATGCTCTGGGGAAAGGTGCGGTTAAAGGCGTGACGATGCCAGGCCCTTTCTCCTCGGAGGGGAGCTGGAAGGATTCTGAAGCATTGGCAAAAAATCTTGGAATTGAGTTCCAGACGCGGCCGATCAAGGGAATGTATGAAACGTTTTTGAAACAATCGGCCCGGGGAACGGGGAACGGGAAACGCATGCCGAGTTTAGCGATGGAAAATCTTCAGGCTCGGTTGCGCGGTATGGAATTGATGTTTATTTCGAATGATGAAAGCCGGTTGGTACTTACAACGGGGAATAAATCTGAGCTTGCGATGGGCTATTGCACGCTCTATGGAGATATGGCGGGCGGGCTCGCCGTGATCGGAGATGTTTATAAGACCGAGGTCTACCGGATTGCGCGATACAGGAATGCGCTCCAAAAAGTGATCCCGGAGGCGATTCTCACCAAGGCTCCCTCGGCCGAACTTCGACCCAACCAGAAAGATCAGGACTCGTTGCCGTCTTATGACGCTCTGGATGAGGTGCTAGGCCTTTACATCGAAAAAAATCTGAGTCGCGATGAGATCATTCGTAAGCTAAAGAAAAAAATCCCCGCAGCGGTCGTGGCGGATGTTGTTCTCAAAGTCGACCATAACGAATACAAACGCCGACAAACGCCTCCCATTCTACGCGTGACAGAAAAAGCATGGTTCGGACGTCGCATGCCGATCACCAACCGGTTTCAGGGATAAGCGGTAAGTGATACGGCCAAAACATATTCTCTCCAGACGGCAAATCCTCGTTAAAACCGAAATGGGAGTGTTCCTTCTCGAAATGACTGCGCGAGGGCTTTATGCCGTTCGGTTTCCGAAAAAGGCGGCGGAAAAAGGGAGCCTTTCCTCGTTGTGGCGGGTTCTTCGAAACAGGAAACTTGATCTCACGGGTTATACGACGTTTCAGCTCAAGGTTTATGCCGCGCTCAGAAAAGTTCCGTCCGGAAAGGTCGTGACGTATGGCCAGCTTGCGAAACGGGCGGGATATTCAGGGGCGGCACGGGCCGTCGGGAGTGCTATGAAAAAGAACCGCCTTCCGATCGTGATCCCGTGTCACCGGGTCATTAAAGGAAATGGAAGCCTGGGACAATATTCCTGGGGAATCCAGTGGAAACGGTATTTACTGAGAGGGGAGAGGCTTTTCTAGCGGTAGGCTGTTTTTCTTTGCTTACCTGCTCCTTTGCCTCTATAATTCGTTGAATTTTAATCTTGCCTCTATGCTTCGCGCATCGAGGCTTCTCAAAAAGGTGGGTCGAAAGTGCAGCCTAAAAAGATCGCCGAATTTTTACGAACGCTAGCGGAAGACAAGAAGGCCGAAGAACCGGTGCTTCTTGATATTTCCAAACATTCCAGTATCGCCCATTATTTCCTGATCTGTCATGGGAATAGCGATCGTCATGTGAAGTCCATTGCCATGCACTTGATGGACGAGATGAAGAAGCTGAAAATGCAGGCCTTCCACGTTGAGGGCCTGGTGGAGGGGAAGTGGGTCCTTCTTGATTTCGGTCCGGTGATCGCCCACATTTTTTACCATGAAACCCGCGAATTCTACGGCCTCGAGCGCCTGTGGGGAGAAGCGAAGAAAATCTAAAAGCCGGGAAACGGCAAACGGGTAACGGGTAACGAACCCGTTCGGCCTTTCCCGTTCACCGTTCCCCGCTGAAATTGTCTTATGAAAAAATCCATCGAAACGATTCTTCGAGACATCCTGCGTGATTATTGTGCTGCTCAGGGAGCAACACTTCCTGACAATTTCAGCTACGACCTCCATCCGCCTAAAGACAGTCAGCACGGGGATCTTTCGTGCAATGCCGCGTTCAGGCTCGCCAAAGTGACGCGCCAAAAACCTTCCGAGATCGCCGCCGAGCTTATCCGGTTGCTTTTACAGAAGCCATCCAAAGATTCTCCTGTCAAGAAAATGGAGCTGGCCGGCGGAGGATTCATCAATTTTTATCTTAGGAAAGAAGATCTTGGAGCTGTGCTTCTTGAGATCCACAAACAGGACAAAAATTACGGTAAGTCGGAGTTTGGTAAAGGGAAGAAAGCCATTCTGGAATTCGTAAGCGCAAACCCCACCGGGCCTCTGACGATTGCGCACGGTCGCCAGGCCGCGGTCGGAGATTGTCTTGCGCGAATCCTCAAGTTCACGGGTCATACCGTGCATTCGGAATATTATCTAAACGATGCCGGTCGGCAGATGCGAATGCTCGCACAGAGCGTTTGGGCGCGCTACAACGAACTTTTGGGAATGGAAGTACCGTTTCCGGAGGACGGGTATCAGGGGGACTACGTTCGGGAGATTGCTCGCAATATCATCGAAAAGGAAAAGAAGGATTCGCTCCTGAAAGATCCTGAAGCAAAGGCGGTCGAATACTGCGGGCTCTATGCGGTGAAGTATCTGATGGGTACGATCGAAGAGGATCTCGCCAAGATGCGGGTTCATTTCGACAATTTCTTCAGCGAAAAGACACTTTATGCGAAAAATGAGGTGGAGCATGCGCTCGGAGTCCTGAAAGAAAAGGGTTTTCTTTATGAAAGCGAAGGCGCGCTTTGGTTCCGCTCAACGGATCTTGGCGATGACAAGGACCGGGTGGTCAAAAAATCCACGGGAGAATATACGTATCTGGCGCCGGATATTGCATACCATCTTTCCAAGTATGAGCGCGGCTACAACATGCTCGTCAATTTTTGGGGGCCGGACCATCACGGCTATATCCCGCGTCTTAAGGCCGCGTGCCAGGTGCTGGGTTATCCGCCGGAGGCCATTCATATCGGGATCGTTCAGCTGACCACGCTTTTCAGGAAAGGGCAGCCGGTGCGTATGTCCACGCGTGCCGGGGAATTCGTGACGCTCAAGGAACTTTATGATGAAGTGGGTGTGGATGCGACACGGTTTTTCTTTGTCATGCGCCGCCAGGAAAGTCATCTGGATTTTGATCTCGATCTTGCCAAAGAACAATCGCAGGAGAATCCCGTTTTTTATCTTCAGTATGCCCATGCCCGGATCTCAAGTCTCTCCAAATACGCCGAGCAAGGCATTACCGCGAAAGTGGATCTCAAGTTGCTTGTCTCGTCGGAGGAAGCGGAGCTGATCGGTTGCCTTTCACAATTCTCCGATTTTCTCATCCAGGCAAGCCGATCGACGGAGCCGTATCGTCTTGCGGATTATTTGCGGCAGGTGGCCGCGTTCTTTCATAAATTCTACAGTCATCACCGGGTGGTCACCGAAGATAAAGAGCTAACCAAGGCGCGACTTCTTTTGGCCGATGCCACGCGCATTGTCCTCCGCAATGGCCTCGAGCTTCTCGGTATCTCCCAACCCGAATCGATGTGACGAAACCTACCGTCCTATTCATTGTCGGTCCAACAGCGTCAGGGAAGTCGGCGCTTGCGGTTGCGCTCGCAAAAAAACTTGGCGGCGAGATCGTGTCCGCTGATTCCATGCTCATCTACAAAGGGATGGATATCGGGACTGCGAAACCCACGAAAAAGGAGCGCGGCGAGATTCAGCATCATGGTCTCGACCATATCCCACCAACGAAGATTTTCTCGGTTTTTGCCTATCGGCAATTCGCCCTAAAGGTCATTCGGGATATCGTAAAACGGGGCAAAGTCCCTATAGTGGCAGGGGGGACCGGCTTTTACGTTAGAGCCCTCCTGGAGGGGCTTTCTCCTCTACCGGGCACTCATGTCGCTATACGCCGGGAACTCGAGCGAGAGGCCCTGGAAAAGGGCTTGCCGGCCCTCTATATACGCCTTCTTAAGCTTGACCCCCCCAGGGCCCGAGCTATTGGGCCCCACAACCAAAGGCGCATTATTAGAGCATTGGAGATCTATCTTGTTTCGGGGAAGAAGCCCTCCGAGACCCTCCGGAAGACCCCGGGTCTGAGGGAGATTGGTTATGCCCCTGTTGTGATAGGTATTCATCGGGATCGTGACGCGCTCTATCAGAAGATCAACCGGCGTGTCGATACGATGTTCCGAAAAGGGCTTGTGCGCGAAGTGACACGACTTGCCCAAAAGAAACTTTCCAAAACAGCGCTTCAAGGAGTAGGTTATAAGGAGACACTCGATTGGATCCATGACAAAGGTGCGAGATCTCTTGCGGAGGTGAAAGGTAGGATCCAACAAACGACGCGACACTTTGCCAAGCGGCAATGGACCTGGTTTAAACGCGAAAAGGACATTCGTTGGGTTTGGTGGCCAGAGAACGCATCGCTTATTCAGGTAAGGAATTTCATCTTGGGGATGATAAAAAATGACCTGCATGATTAATTTTCAAGGGCAAAGTTCAAAGCGAAAAGCTCAAAGTAAAAGCCCGGCCTTGTGTTTTGTGCTGATTTATGGCACGCGATAAAGTTTGTCTCGTCATTATCAAAACCGGCTCTCGAGATCTTCCGGATCTTCGGGAGGTGCTCGAGGAAATGACGGAGCTTACTGAGTCGGCGCAGGGGATCGTGGTTGCGAGCCTTACGGCGAGCGTCCCGCATCCGAGCCCGAGCCATTTTATTCGCGGGGGGAAGATTGAAGAACTTCGCGAGGAGATCGCGAAAACCGGGGCGAATGTCCTGATCTTCAGTGTTGATCTGACGCCCGTTCAGGCTAGAAATCTTGAGACCGAATGCGGCGCGCGGATCGTGGATCGGACCGGCCTGATTTTGGATATTTTTGCACGCCGCGCAGTTTCAAGTGATGGAAAACTCCAGGTTGAGCTCGCACAGATGCAGTATCTTTTGCCGCGGCTTGT
>Ga0114951_10001981_pt1 | contig 24172 bp, 24 predicted proteins | sample AM7aDNAmetaG_FD_88677 | JGI IMG/M metagenome (GOLD analysis project Ga0114951, IMG submission 88677) | Freshwater microbial communities from Finland to study Microbial Dark Matter (Phase II) - AM7a DNA metaG | ecosystem: Environmental > Aquatic > Freshwater > Lake | place: Finland: Lake Alinen... | reverse complement strand
TTGCTTCAACTCCGGCTTGGCATTGCTATATGAGGTCCCGATGTCCCGAGTAAGTGCGAGGACCTGTTGAATGACGTCTACCTTGATGTTCTTGGAGCGGTCCAGCTTGGCGATCTGATTTTCGAAGTCCTCTATCTGTTCGCGATACGTTTTCTTGAGGCGTTCGAATGACTGGTCATCTATGACACCGTCGATTAATTTATGTTCTGCGCGTTCGAGCTTGCTCTCGACGGAAAGCTTGGCCTGCATAATACGGCTTTTCTCGTCGGTCACCGAGCTTTTCTTTTCCTCATAGACAATCTTGAGCCGAGCTTCGATCTTGGCGATGAAGTCATCGGTAAATTGGAGGCGGTTGAATTGCTCCTGGACCTGATTTTCCAGATTGCTCATCTCGACGTACTGGTCCATGCATTTCACGTTTCCGGGAATATTATTCTTGTAGCGATTGCAGTGATAATAGGAAATCTTTTTCGGAACGTTATGCTCTGCCGTGTATCGGCAACCACAGATGGCACAGCGGATAAATCCTCGGAGAATGAAGTTGTGCTTATGCCGGCGGCAAGCTCGATGGTTGTGTTCCTCGCTAATCCTTTGGCAACGGTCATAGAGCTCCTTGTCTATGAGTGATGGATGCTTCCCAGGACCGATCAGTCCGCGCCAGCGCATCTCGCCGTAGTAAAAATGATTTTTGAACATGTCCGCGAATTTGCCGAGCATGATGCGCTTGCCGTTACGGGCACGAAAGCCTTTCTCATGGATGATGTCGAGCACGGCCACGGCCGAGTAGTCGCCGGTGGCATAGAGCTTGAAGGCTTCCTGGATGAGCGGTCCTCGAATGGGGTCGACGATTACTGTTCGCTTTTTCTCGTTATCCTTCTCGCCGACATTGAGGTAGCCGATGGGCGCATGTGTCGGCCAACCACCCTCGCTGAATTTCTGCGCCATGCTCTTGGTCGACTTGCGTGCAGTCAGCTGTGACTGGAATTGATTGAAGCCGGCGATGATGGTATCCATGAGGTTGCCTTCGGGCATATCTTCGAGGCCAGGCTGCGATACCGAGATGAGCTTCACCTCGTGCTTGGCGAGCAAAGCCTTGATAGTCACAGGTGGTCAGTCGTATTGCGTGCCAAGCGGTCGGTGTCCTGAACGAAGACAGCTCGTATCGTTTTGTCTTCCTGAATGCGGAGAAGCATATCCTGCAAGCCGGGACGCTTCATGTTCGTCGCGCTCTTGCCGGGATCGTTGTAGACGCCATCCGGCGCGAGTTTGTACTCGCCGCTATCATCGATGGCCATCTATTTTGGCAAAACCCTTATCCGTAGCCATTTTATGAGAATGCGATTTTGCGCTTTTGTGATTGTCCACACCTTATCAAGGTTTTGCGTTTCTTTTCTTCTTTTTCTTAGCCACGAATAGGTTCCGCCTATGGAACACTGCTTGGCGGAATAGTGAACTTCTTGGCCAGATTTGCCAGACCCTGATTCACTTCCATAGTTCGCTGTTGTTTCGCCTGTAGAACATCCTGTTCTGTGAGCAGGACTTTAGGTTTTATCAGTGAGAATATGAGTCCGGCATCTTTCACCTTGGCTCGATACAGGGGATAGTGAGCGATCATAACCTTTTGTTTGCCGATTCGTACCAAGGAGCCGATTTTATCGATAAGCGCTTTTCTGACACGGCTAAGCTTGCTCTTGGACCATGTTTGAAGAGGGCCAGCCAACATCTGCGAAAAAGTGGCATTGATGGTGCCAGTTTTGCGGTCGGGACCGTCTTTGAAGTCGGCTTGGGCGACACTCACAAAATGAAGACGGAACTGGGCGTCATTGAGAGGGGCCAATCTTACCAGGACATCCTCTTTATGCACGATGAAGAATCCTTTTGGTTTTTGTTCCATGTTCATTTTCATTAGGCTCAACCTGCATGAGCAAAATCTCTATCAAGCGGTCAATGAAGATCTGCTCGTTCTTCGGCGTTAGTACCGGGACCGTCTGTGTTTTGCAGGATTGAGCGGCCATGCTAGTCGATTTCGTACAAGCGTGTCTTCAGAGCTTTGATCTGATCGAAGTAAGCACGCGGCTCGACCTGCAACGTGCCTTTCCAGAATGCCTCGAGCAATCCATCCAGTTCGCTATTACGTTCGAATATGAAAAATGCCCGGCGTCTGTCGGTCTTATCGATGCTATCGAGTGGTACGAATAGGGAAACGGCCGCCGCGCAAGCGAGGTCGGAGGTGCGATAGAAGTCGGTTAATTCAATTGTATTTTTCATATTAATTTTCATAAGTGGCGAAAAAACAAAAAAAGGACTTGCGACGCAAGCCCGTATTCATAATTTCTTATGAAGACAAGTTTACGTTGCAAGTCCTTCGGTGTTTCCGACCAGACTTAATTGCGAATGTGTCGCCAGTTCGTTATTAAATTACTCTTACTCGCTAGCTAGTATAGCAGCGGGCCCGATAAGAATGAAAATAGTGCGTATGTGGATAAAGTGGTTCACTAAGTAGACCAGTTCATACTTTCATGAATCCAGTCCTCAATATTTGTCGTCTCTTTTAAAGGAGATTTCATGCAAACAAAGCTGGTTTCTGAATACCGGATATCAATGATAAAATGTTAATACAAAATCGCTCATCGTGTGACGAGCGATTCTGAACAGGAAGGGAACTGACCAGGTGTCAGTTTTCTTTTATCTAGCTGCGGTAACTGGGCAAACTAGGTTGCCGTCAGATTTCCTAGCATTGTTTTGCCAATGCAATGGTCTGAGATTGAGGATCGAGTCGCTCCCGCCGTTTGCGACTGCCCGGATGTGATCAATTTCCCATCCGTACTCGCTATCTCGGTTTCCATGTTGGTCTCGACGGATCCATGCACCACATATGTCCTTTCTCAAGAATCCTGAATCTCTGCCTGGGACAACGAAAGCCTTCAGCCAAACGAGCTCAATCAAATAGGTTGTAAACGCCATTTGAGTTATTATTAATTAGTAAAGGGGTGGAACTTCCCGACCTGAAGCCACATGTGTTCGATTATAAATCCTGATGAGCAATATTGTCAAATGAATAGTTACAACTGATGTAATGTTCAGAAATTGGAGTTATACACACATTGTAAATATCTGTTTGCATTTAGAGTGTTAGGAGGCTATAATGTTAATCATGAGCAAAAAGCTCAATAATAGGTCGATATTAAAATATGAATTTTCGGTTCCAAAGCTCAGAATTGGAGGGCTTGTATTACGAGGGAAAAGGGATTAGTAAATACCCCGATTTTGTGGCCCGAGCGTTTTTCAAGAAGATTCAAATCATTAAAAATGCGAAGCATGAGGGTGATATACGTGAAATTAAGGGGAATCATTTTGAGAAACTAAAGGGGCATGAGAATAAGTTTTCGCTGAGGCTCAACAAGCAATACAGGCTCATCTTTTCAATCGAGGAATTAAGTAAGAGAACCATAGTGATCGAGGAAATTTCCAATCATTATGAATAAAATCATGATTAATTCAGAAGAAAAAAAGAATAAGACTCCTTTCTTGGTTGCTCATCCCGGAGAAATTTTGCAGGACGAGCTTGAGGCTCGTGGTTTGACTCAGTCAGAATTTTCAGAAATCATAGGCCGGCCTGCCAGAACGGTTAATGAGATTATAAATGGGAAGAGAGCGATTACTCCCGAATCGGCCCGGGTTATTGCGGCTGCGCTAGGAACATCTGCGGATCTCTGGCTCGGCATGCAATCCGAATATGACCTATATCTTCTTAAGGATAAATCAAAATTTAAAGAGAGTGAGGTAAGTAAGCGGTCTGAACTATACTCGCTTTTTCCTGTGCCGGAATTGATTCGACGCAAATATTTACCGCCAAGAATGAAGAATACCAGTGAGCTCTGTAAAGCAGTCTTGGAGTTGTTCAACATGTCTAATTTGGATCAATTCAGAAAAGATGTTTGTACAGCAAATTTCCGAACTTCAAAGACTGGAGATATAGTTTCGAATTATCTAAAAGCGTGGGTGTTACTAGGAAAAAAAGAGGCTGAAAAAATAAAAGGGGTTGGGAAATATGATTCAACCGCGCTAGAGAAATTCGCTTTTGAAATTAAACAGTATTCACAAAATAATGATGGCATTAAGGAAATTATTACTAAGTTGGGTCATATTGGTGTTCGAGTTATATTTTTGCCCCACTTTTTTAAGACGCGCGTAGATGGCGCGGTCACCTGGATTACACCAAATGAGCCAGTAATCATCATGTCTTTGCGGTATGATCGAATAGACAATTTTTATTTCACGCTTCTGCACGAGATTGGTCACGTACTTAAACATCCTAATAGGGTTTTCTCTGATGATATCAATGATACAGGAACAGAGAAAGAAGAAAATGAGGCTAATGATTTTGCATCAAACGCTTTTGGGTTTGATGATGTTGTGAAAGATCTCCGTCGCGCGAATGTTGATGCGATGACGATAAAATCTGTTAGTCTAGAACTAAATATTCATCCCGGCTTGCTTATTGGTAGGTTACATCATGAGCATATACTAGATTATGGTCAATATCGTAAGGCTCTTGTCAGGATTAAGGATGGTATTCCCAATACTCTGCAGATGAAGTAGCCCTACAAGGCATTGTGATAACATATTTATCAAATGAATCCCGACATCAAAAACCTGATCTTCATTGACTGCGAAGCCAATGGTAAATGTCCGAGCATGGGGAAGCTCACAGAATTCGGCGCGGTCGCGTATCCGTCGCGGGCGATATTCCATGGTGTCATTATCGAAGGCCATAGGTCGGCCGAGAATCCGACTACCCGGATATACACTGGGAAGATCGGCGATTTCTATGCCGGTCTCATTGGCGATTTCATGGACTCGTCATCCTGGAAGCATTTGCGTGTCACGAAGCATGATCACAATCCGGTCCATGATGCCATGGGTAATCTTGAAGCATTCGACAGATTGATGAAAGGGGAAAGACCGAAGAGAAAGTAATTTTCACGTCTTTTTGTCATTTTTTAGTGAATTTGGGTTAAAAATGATATAAATTCACTAAATTTTCTACAATGTCTAACATATAGGAAAACACGATCATCGCAGGGTCTCTCAAAGAAAGACAAACTTTATATCTTTCAGTGGTGTATTGCAGCACTCGTATTTGTGGCCGGAGTGGTAATATGGTTTTCATGGTTTTTCGTACGCAATTGCGTTTTCCATTGGCCGATTCGATGGGATGTAAAAGCATGCTGGACCGAACAGATCAGACCGGCACAAGAAAAGGCCGGGGAAGCGGCAGGAAATTTTATACCGTAGTAAGCGATCGATGAAGTAGAATTGACTTCTTTTGTTTGAGGAATTCCTTAAGCCTTTTTGCTGATCCTTTCAGTCCGACATGCCACAGCGTCACTTCCTCGACTGGCTGGATTTCCTTGTAATCGTAGATAGTGATGACGGCGCGGTCTCTGCGAGCCGTGCTCTTGAATGCCCATTCTGCCCGGACCTTCCAGTCGAACGATTGCCATTTTCCGTCCTTGGTCCGGTCATTGGGCTCCCCGAAGCATTCGACGAGATCTTTGTATGACGCTTGCAGGTAGCCGGCGAAGCTCGAATGTTCGATGTCCTTCGGCTCCGCTTTTATGAATCGATTTTTCATGCACGGACGAACATACGCCAGCTCGTTTTTGAAGTCAATTCGCACTGGCAATCGAATTGCCCGAAATCTCGCGACACGGCTCTGATTAGGGCCAAAGTCGTGGAAATGCCTTACCTGGGGCTGAAAAGGGCACACCGGGGCGAACAGGTGGCAAGAAGGGGTAAGTTACTCGGCCTAGCTTGACTCACTGTGGCTTAGGGAGTAGTTTGTAAGCCAGGTTTGGGAATTCTTCCCAATGTACAAAGAAAGGAAAATACATATGCAAACGACTGAAGTTCAGCCAATGAACGAGGGGAAGACCAAACGAATCTTCTCCATCCCGGAAAGTCCTGCCCGAGTCAGGATTGAATCGAAAGACGACATCACCGCCGGTGACGGCGCCAAGCACGACATCATCAACGGCAAAGCCGCCTTGGCCACGCGCACAACCTGTAACGTGTTCCGGCTTCTCAGGGCATGCGACATACCAGTGGCCTTCGAAGGTCAAGATGGCGCCACGGAGTTTCTCGCTGACAAATGTGTCATGTTGCCGTATGAGGTGGTGGTCCGGCGCGAAGCGCATGGATCATATCTTGACCGTAACCCCCATTTGCCGAAGGGACACATCTTCCCGAGGCTGGTCGTGGAGTTCTTTCTGAAGACTCATGGCAAGAAGTGGTGCGATCACGATCTTGTCAAAGATGACCCGCTTATGGAGCTGGTTTCCGGAGGAAAGATTGACTTGTATTATCCAGGTCACACGTCGGAAGAAAGAAAGACGACACTGAAAGGTGTGCTGGTTGGCCAGAAACCATTCCGGACACTACTTTTCGGTGAAGTCTTTACTTATCCGAATGAACCTGAACTTCTTCAACAGATGGGCAACATTGCTCGCCAGACGTTCTTGGTGCTCGAGAAGGCTTGGCAGCTCCAAGGGCGCAAGCTCGTGGACTTCAAGGTCGAGTTCGGTATCAATACCGAAGGTAAGCTCCGGCTGGCCGACGTCATCGACAATGATTCATGGCGGGTGGTAGATCATTCCGGCGGGTACATCGACAAACAGGTGTATCGCGACGGCGGTGATCTCACCACAGTCACGGCCAAGTACCGCGAAGTCGCGGACGCGACGGACCGTTTTGGGGTCCCGTCCCAACGCCTCATCGTTTGGTGCGGATCGGAAAAGGATCACTTCACGGCGGTCGAGGAGCTGATTATGAAGCTTGAGCCCAAGCCGCAGTTCCAACTATTGCCGATCACTTGTTCGGTGCACAAACAACCAGTGCTGGCTTACAAACTCCTGCAGCAGCATTTACAGGAGGAGCCGTGCGACTCGGTCATCATCGCCTACATTGGACGAAGCAACGGCGCCGGTCCGGTCTTGGCAGCAAATTCCACGGTCCCGGTCATCACGGTGCCGGCAGGGTACAAGGAATTCCCTGAAGATGTCTGGTCGTCACTCCGCACGCCGAGCAATGTTCCGGTCATGACGGTGCTTGAACCGGCAAACGCTGTGCTTGCTGCTCTGCAAATCCTGGCTATTCGCAATCCGAGCATCTATGCCGCCTTGCGTTTCGATCAGGAAAAGCGTTTGACCGGTATGTCCTGGTGACATCATGTTCAGTCACGAGCTCCGAGAGGGACCTTCCGGAGCTTTTTTGTTGCCTTTTCAGTATTTTTGAGTAGTATTGATTTCGGAAAGTATCCGCCTTCGCCAAGGCTACGGCGGACGCGGTAAACAAAAAACAATAGAAAGGGCCACATATGCCTAACTTATCATTGCCGGGCAACCCCCGGTATCAACCGAAAGACCTACAAGGGCATTTCGGCTACGACAACCTTTTCAGGTGTGTGGCCGAAGTAGAAATCGCAACCATGAGGACGTTGGCGGACATCGGAGTTATTCCTCCGGCCGACATCGTCCTTCTCACGCCGGAAGTCGAGCAGAAACTTCTCTCTATCACGACGAGCGAAGTCGATGAAGTCGAGCGGAAGATTACTAAGCATGACATCCGTGCCTGGGTTCGCTTGGCTCAAGAGCGGTCACCCCTCGGTCTTCGCCGATGGATTCATGTTCCACTCACGAGCTATGACGTCCTCGATACTGCGCGGTCGCTTCAATTCCTCCGTGCTCACACCGAGGTGGTCAAGCCCTTGGCTGACAAAGTCATTGGGCATTTCATCGAGCGGACCCGGACATTCGCCTCCCAGAAGCAGATCGGTCGTACGCATGGCCAGCATGCGCTGCCAATCACGGTCGGTTTCTGGTTTGCCACGATCTTGAGCAGGATTCTCCGGAATCTCGAGAGTGCCAATGCGGCAGCCTATGGGCTCGTGGGAAAGATCTCCGGCGCTGTCGGCGCGTACAACGCACAGAAAGCGGTCGGGATTATCGACTATGCCAAGAATGCCGTCAAGAAAGAAGAGGGCGAAGAAATTGGTTACGCTGTACCCCAGACGTTTGAAGGGCTTGTGCTGCGTAAGCTTGGATTAAAACCAGCGCCAATCAGTACGCAGATTCTGCCACCGGAACCACTCGCCGATTATTTGTTTGCTTGTGTGAAGCTATCGGCTTCTATCGGTCAATTCGGTCGGGATGGTCGGCATCTCATGCGAAGCGAAATCGCAGAGCTTGGTGAACCATTCGACAAAGGCCAAGTCGGCTCATCAACCATGGCGCACAAAAGGAACCCGATTAATTTCGAAAACCTAGAAAGCACCTGGCTGAAGACCAAGAGCGAATTCGGCAAGGTCATGGACGTGCTCATAAGTGAGCATCAACGGGACCTGGTGAACAGCGCCATCGCTCGGGACTTCCCGACAATTGTTGTGAACTTGGTCTCGCAGTTGAACACTCTCTTGCGCGGCGACCCGCCGTTCATCGCTCGTATCTCAGTTGATCCGGAAGCATGCAAGCGCAATCTGGAGCTTCAGGGTGATAACATACTGGCGGAGCCGATCTACATCGCTCTCCAGATGGCTGGTTACGAAGGCGATGCGCATGAGTTGGTGAATCGTGAAGCAGTACCATACTCTCGGTCCGCCAATATTTCTCTCCTTGATGCAACGAAGCGCGTACTTCAAGGAAAAGTGGGGATGAACTCAGTAGTTTGGGATAAAATTCCCCAAGAGACGGTTCAGATGATAAGCAATCCGGAGGCTTACATCAGTCTCGCTACGGAGAAAGCGTTAGGAATCGCCGAGACCGCTGAAGCCTACTTGAAAAAAGGATAATCGCTCTTTCGGAATCGCAGCTCACTCTGAGAAATCGGAGTGAGTCTTTTTTGTGCAATAAAAAAGTGCCACACCCTTGAGGGGAGTGGCACGTGAATAATGAAGTCAACTCAATGACCGAAGAAGCCTCGTCCGATCGGATCGGGGATCATGTACAACGTGACGTTGTTTTTGACACAGACGTCGATTGTCGCCTGATCTTTGACCGAACCGCTCGAGGTCAGGATCGCAGTGACGCCGGCATTGATCAGGGTCTCCGGTCCGTCAGGGAAGGGGAAGAACGAATCGCTGTAGGCCACGGCACCGCTGATGTCGTGTTTTGAGCGAGTCGCCCTTTCGATCGCCAATTTGGCTGCGCCGACACGATCTTGTTGGCCGACACCGTTGCCGATCAACATGCTGTTTTTGACGAGAGTGATCGTGTTGCTGTTGCTGGTCGAACCAATGGCCCAGGCCAGAAGCATGTCGATGAGTTGTCGCTCAGAAGCGTCGCCAATCTTTTTGAGATTGGCGTGGCTGAAGTCCATCATCGCCGTGTAATTCGGCTGACGAAGGAAACCTCCACGAACGTAGCGGAATCGCGGCACCGCGTCCAACCCTATCTCGGATGACAGAGCTTTGTTCTCAATGAACCGGCATTTATCGCCTCGGCGCCGGAGCTTAGCGATGGCCTCTACGGAGAAACCGGGGGCGATGATACCGTCGAGCATCTTACCGGAGAGAGATTCAGCCAGCTTCTCATCTATCGGGAAGTTCGTCATCACCAGTCCTCCGAAGATGGCCAACGGATCACCATTCATTGCACAACGTAGCGCATCTTCATCGTTGTAACTGGTACATGCGCCACATGCATTGCCGTGTTTCCCTCCGATCGCAATTTTGCCGTCTTTTCTTCCGCTTATGTTGCGAAAGGCGACCGCAACATGTGTCATCGTCTGTAACAGCCGGTCCAAATCGCAGTAGTTGTTGTAGCTGGGAGGCGTACCTTCAACCACAGTGAATTTGTCGAGCCCCAGCGGATCGTCGATCCCCGAAGAGAACAACGCTGCCGGTGTTTGGTGAGCGTTCTCGCCGTATTTACATTCAGCGACAAGCTCGCCGGAAAGGCCACGGTACCATCCCGCACTACGGTATGTAGCGGATGCCATGCAATGGTTTGCGACGACGAATTCGGCTTTTGCGCATAATCTGCCTGGCAGGCCTGGGTCTTTCTGTCCATCCGATTTCAGCCATTCGATTACAGGCTGGCGGTCTGTCGGATCACAGACGATGACGCGGCAGCCTTTTGCCGCCGAACGGATCATAGTCGGTCCGCCGATGTCGGTCATTTCGATGACTGACGATTCTGTGCTGTCCGGTTTGGCGATCTCCTGTTCGAGCGGATAGAGGTCAACGCACACGAGGTCGATGCACGGAATATTGAGGCGTTCAAGCTCAGCCATGTCTTCAGGGACATCATAGCGGGCTAAAAGTCCGGCGTGCACTTTACGGGAAAGGGTAACAACCCTGTGCCCGAGAATTGCCTCGCCGCCGACTAGGGTCGCGACGTCGAGGACCTTAATGCCGGCTTTTGTGAGGTGTTTGGCCGTACCGCCGGAGGCGTATATGGTTATTCCAAGTTTGATGAGTTCGAGCGCGAAATCAGTGATACCGTCTTTGTGGTACACCGAAATCAACGCAGTTTTCATTGTTTTCATAGATCAATTTTTCCTTTCGTTGTCTGGAGTCAAAGACTAGTCGTTTTCGGGATATTGTCAATCTGGCTTGCGTTTTCAGTACATATGCGTAGTATTCAATTTGAATTAGCTCAACAAAAGGAAAATGCATGAAAGAACAGACTATGACCTATGCGGGCACCGGCGTTAATTATGACGCCATGGACCCATTCAAACGGATGGCACAGATGGCCGCATTAACGACGGATCGCAATATAGAGAGATTCGGATTCAAAGTTGTCGGATGGACTCGAGGCGAGAGCGCATTTCTAGTCGAGGCTCCGTGGGGCTATCTCGGACTAGTCGTCGAGGGTCTAGGGACGAAAAGCCTGGTGGCCGGAGCCATGCAGCAATTGGCTGAGAAGATGAAGTCTCTTACGGGGCAGTCATTCTTTGATAAAGTCGCCATATGTAATGCGGCGATGGCTTTCAATGACCTCATCACTCTCGGCGCTATGCCGCTAGTGTACGGGCAATACCTGGCCGTTCAGGATTCCGATCGGTTCAAAGACAAGAAGTGGAGCCATGATCTCATCGAAGGTACGACAATGGCCAACATGTCGGCGCGATGCGTCTGGGGCGGAGGAGAAACGCCGACACTCAAAGGCATCATCGAACTTGGTACGGAAGATCTGGCCGGTGCCACAGTCGGTATCATCGCTCCCAAAAGCCGTCTGATCAATCCGGCGAACATCAGGCACGGTGATTCTATCGTTATCATCGAGAGTTCCGGTATTCATGCCAACGGGCTTACGCTTGCCCGGAAGATTGCGAATAAGCTACCCATGGGTTATCTCACAAAGATTGGCATCCGCACCTATGGTGAGACACTTCTCGATCCGACGCACATCTATGTCGGCCTCGTCGAAGATTGTCTCAACGTCGGAGTCAATATCCATTATGCCGTCAATATCACTGGCCACGGTTGGCGCAAGCTTATGCGGGCGACACAGCCGTTCACCTATGTTATTGAAACGCTTCCGACACAGCTTCCGATCTTCGACTTCCTGCAAGAGCATGGACCAGTCGATGACATGGAAGCCTACGGCAATCTCAATATGGGCGCTGGTTTTGCACTTTATTTACCAAGCGGACATAATGATCCTGAAACTGTGATCCAGATTGCTAAGGGATTGGGACTGCGGGCCTTCGTCGCCGGGCACATCGAAGATGGCGACAAGAAAGTCATCATCAAGCCGAAGGGTTTGGAGTATGCCGGCGAGACGCTCGCCGTACGTTGAGTTCATGAGAATGCCAGAATCCACAGATCCTCACTGCGACAGCGCTATGGGGATTTTTTGTACGAAAATATTGTTGAAGGTTGTGACACCAAATTTCAACTCATTCTCTTTTCTCAGCCTTTTTCATCTCCTTGCCCACAGTCTCATCGATGTCATCTTTGATCTCTTTCCAATGAAATTTCATCCTTTGGGCAAGCGCCTTCAACTCATCCTTGTCGATATTCTTGAGCACGGCGTACTTTTCTGAGACTTTGTCTATGGCTTTATCGTAAGCCTCTTGACTGAGGTCCTTGATGTTTTCGACCTCATCCATAACCTCGGCTTTCATTTTGAGCATCCAACTTTTGACTTGCTTGCGATTCGTAGCGGCTTTGTCGGAACCGTAGAGATAATAAGCGCCAGCGGCGGCCGCTGCCAAGGCGGCGAGGCTGAGTCCGATACCCATTTTATGTGATTGATTTTCTTCTGACATATGTGTATTTGTTAGTCTACTAATCTTTGTTTCTGTTCGAAAATAATTTTCTGAAAAGTTTGAACGCTATTATCCAACTCAGACTTTTTGTTCTGGCACGCAAGGTATCAATATCGTCAGAGATCATATCGGCTTCATCCTTGACCGTTTCCGATAGTTTGCGCAGGTTTATTAGGATCTGTATCAAGAATATCAGTGCGATCACGACAAGAATGCCGATAATAACAAAACCGATCGTCGCGACGAAAAAGAAAATATTCGCATTGATAAGTGTTTGCATAGTCGTATTGCCATTATATATACGTAAAAGACGGGGAAGCGGTTCAGTTATTACAAGAAGGGTCTGTTTGGCGGAAATATTACTATTCTCAAATAGGTTATAATAATGTCCATAATGGACGTGAAAAAGCATGTTCCGCTCATTGTGACTTCCGGCATAACCATCCTGGTCTGGCTGTTCTTTCTGGTCTGCTGGCAAAAGGTCTATTTCAACATCGGGCCATATGAAAATCCACCCGCTATTGTTTCAAGCCCTAATCCAATCCCTTCAGCAACGGTTGCACCGATCATTCCGTTCAAAAAGATCGAAAGCGTCATTTTACCGTCGATTCATTCTCGGGTTGATCTGGGGCTGGCCAACGTCCGGGAACAATCGCCGAATATCTTCGCCTATGCCCACGGCACGGTCGTGGCCGATGGCCGGATCTTTATCGGCATGGCTGACGTGGCCGGCAATCCATTTGAGACAAATCAAATTGTTATTTTCGGCAAAGGCACGGACATTTCCCGTCCGGTGATCGTGACTTTGCCGGCAAAAGGGGATGTCGAATCGATGATTTTTGATGCCGTGAACGACCGGATATATTTCCAACTTTCAAACAATTCCTCTTTGCAAATCTATTCTCTCAATCCGCAAACCTATGCCGTTTCAACTATCATAAGCACAACAACCGTTGATGGCGGGAAAAAGCCGGCCATCGTCACCGACGGCGCTTACATTTACGGGATCACCAACACCGATCCTTCAGCAATCTTCAAGGTCAAAATTATCGGAGGCGATTTGATGATGGATTTCAAGGACCACATCCCCAACGGTCACTCGGCGGCCATCGGCATCTACGGCAGTTCTACGGAATTATATTTTGGCGGAGGAATGATAAACGGTTTTGAAAAGGCCGACGCTCGGACGCTTCGTCCGATCTACGCCACCGAGATTTCTCCTTGCTCCATGAGTGACGATATGCCTTTTGTCCAGAATTCAACTTCAACCGGTTACATCTATGTCGGTTGTGAGACAGTTCCTTACGGCTTGCGAATTCATACGAACGATCTTTCTTACGAGCGCTTCTATTTGCCAGGTTCCTCTCTCGGACTTTTCATCTATGGCAACGATGTCTACAACGCCGCCCGTGACGGCTATGTTGACCTCTTTCCAAAAGGAGACCTGGGAACTCTTTGGCGCTATCGGGTGGAAAATCCCATCAAGCCTTTTGATACCAAAGGCCAGAATCTGGAGATCAACGAAATTTTTTACGACCGAGGTGATTCGAAACTTTATCTGACGGCCTGGAACGGCATTAAAGGTCTGTATGAGGTGGCGACCAGTACGCTTGATTTGAGCAAGTTGTAATTTGTTGACTCTTATCTAATTCGTAGTAATGTTCTCTTTAGGCGCACCAAATAGCGGTGCATAACAAAAGGATTGTTCTATGAAAAATGAAGCTGATGAGAAGCGCGAACCCCACGCGCTGGACTCGATCGAGATATCGGAAGGAGTCGAAAGTTGGGAGAACATGTTGAAACGATGGAAAAGGCCGATGCTGTATGATGACCGTCTAGAATGGTTGCATAAGAGCCAGAAGAGGGACGGGAACGGCCCCGAGCGATTCCTCTTTTTTCTGGAGTTGGCCGATAGGCATGGTGAGCATCGTGTCTTTGATGGTTTGCCGCAAAATACGGGTTTCCGCTTTACGCTCGAATCGTATGCTTCGATCGTTGATTTGAAATCGAACCTCAGTGCAAATGCCTTCGCCATCTTATGCAATAATTTTTTTGCTCAGACGGAGGAACAAAAGGCTCAGTATCCCCTCATGTTGCCTTACGAGGAACCTCTATTTTCCAAACTTCTCTGGTTTTTCCGCCCGTTTGGCGGTTATGGCGGTTATGACAACCTGCGACCGTACAATCCAGAACGGTTAGGGAAGAATAAAGGAAGACACTACCTGGACGTCGCTCGCAAGTTTGCCGAGCGGTTCACGATGAACGCTTGGAGTATGCTGAATGCGAGATGGAATTGTACGGGGCAGACTCCGGATTTCAAGCCCGCTGAACTATATTGGCGCGAAATTATTATCCTTATGCGGCATTTTGATTTGCTCAAACACATTGAGCACGGTCAGCATGTTCCGACTTCGGAAGTTTTCAAGAAAATGCTTGATCTGGTCTTCGAAGAGAATAATATCGTTCCTGAAAAAGCCTACAATTTTTCAAATTGTGGACCGATTCTGGAACCGCTTATCAGCGCAGGGAATCTCTTGGCTCGCGCTCTTTACACTGCCAGACTCAACATCAAGTGATCTAGAAATGGAATGATGGTTTGGAGTTTACTCGGCCGGACACTTCATCGTGTTCGGCTTTTTATTGCACCTTTCGGATATGTTATCATTTAAGGAATGATCTCCGCCTTTTCCGCCATAATTCTCGGTTTTGTTGAAGGTTTTACCGAATTTTTACCGATCTCCTCGACGGCGCATCTCATCATTGCCTCATATGTTTTGGGTCTCGGTCAGACCGGATTTGTCAAAACCTTTGAGATCGCTATCCAAAGCGGCGCCATTTTGGCTGTTATCGTTTTCTTCTGGAAGAAATTTTGGGACATCGAAATGTTAAAACGTTTGCTTGTCGCTTTCATTCCAACGGCCGTGATAGGCTTGCTGGCATACAAAGTTCTCAAAGATTATCTTCTTGGAAATATGGTCATAGTCCTCGTTTCACTGGCTCTCGGCGGTTTGATCCTCATCTTCTTTGAAGGATTCGTCAAAAAGGAAAACTTGATCACTAATGTCCGTCAGTTGAGTTACAAGAAGTCGGCGCTAATCGGTTTTGCCCAAGCGATAGCAATAATTCCCGGTGTCTCCAGATCAGCGGCAACAATAGTTGGCGGAATGTTCCTGGGTCTCAGCAAAGAAGCGATCGTCGAATTCTCATTCCTCTTGGCCGTGCCGACGATCTTGGCCGCCACCGCTTTGGATTTGGTCAAGAATTTGAACGCCTTTTCCCTGAATGAGATGGGGACTTTGAGCATCGGCTTCACCGTTTCTTTCCTGGCCGCGATTGTCAGCATCAAATTCCTTCTTTCCTATTTGAAAAATCATTCTTTTGCCGCTTTTGGAATATATCGGATCATCTTGGTCTTGGTTTTTATTCCGCTCTTATTCATCTGATATACTATATGTTGTGCAACAAGATATCGATTTGAATATATCCGTCGAAGCTCGTCTTGGTCTGTTCTTTCTTGTCCTTGGCTGTATTCTCGTCTTGATCAATTCTCTGGCCAATCATATAACGCCGACAGCTATTGCACCTGTCGAGCATCCCAATATTGTTTCTTCCAAAGAGATTTTTCGCGGTGACACTTCCAAGAAACAAGTCATCTTTACTTTTGACGGTGGTTCCGGCGCCGATTCAGCCGACCAAATACTTTCCATTCTGTCCAAACATAGGATCAATGGTACTTTCTTTCTGACCGGCCAGTTCGTCCATTCATATCCCGATCTGGTCCGGAAAATGGCTAAGGAAGGCAATGAGATCTTTAACCATACCTTTAATCATCCTCACCTCACGGAATTGGACAACGGCCAGATTGCTATGGAATTGAGAAGGATGAACATAAGTTTGGAGATCGCGGTTGGCACATCTTCGAAGCCTTACTTTCGTCCTCCTTACGGCGACCGTGACGATCGAGTTCTTGAAGCCGCCGCCAGAGAAGGTTACTGGTCGGTTTACTGGACAATTGATGCCGGCGATTGGGAGGAGTCTACCGGTATGACAGCCGAAGCCGTTAAAGAGAGGATCCTTTCTAGCCTGGCGCCCGGCAACATTTATCTCATGCATCTTGGCAACAAGATCACCGGCAATATTCTCGATGAGATCTTCTCAACTATTGAATCAAGGGGATACAGGATTGTTTCGCTCACGGAAGGAATTTGACATTAAGATAAGTCTCTCGTTTGTCATTCCCGCGAAGGCGCCCAGTAGGTCATTTTGCTAAATGAGGAATCCAGTGTTAAATGTCAAAGCTCAAATTTCAAATGACAAATCAATGTCAAAACCCAAAATCCAAATTTTGACATTTGAGCTTTAGATTTGATTGGAAATTTGTCATTTGGATTTTGTCATTGGTGACATTCTGGATTCCTACCTTCGCGGGAATAACAAATGAATAGTTGTCTTTTCCAGAGGAACCCTTGCATAACCTTTCTTTCTCCTTTAAACTGGCGACATGAACTCAAGACGCATCACATTCTGGACCGTTTTCATTGTCGTACTGGGCCTCATAGTCGTTGGCCTTATCGCCGCCATGAATAAGCCGGCCAAGGACACTCTCTCTAGTCTCAAAGAGCCAGCTCCTATCACCAGTGAAGATCATGTTTACGGACCATCAGACGCTCCTGTAACGCTTATCGAGTACAGTGATTTCCAGTGTCCGGCTTGCGAAATGTATTTTTATGAGATAGAACAACTGTTGGCCAGCAGTACGGTTCCGATAAGATTCGTTTACCGCCAGTTTCCTTTGGCCCAGCATCCCAATGCTGTCCCGGCCGCTTTGGCTTCGGAGGCCGCCGGCGCGCAAGGCAAATTCTGGGACATGTACAAGCTCATCTTCGCCAATCACACCGAATGGACGGAATTGCCCGATGCTGTGCCGACATTCGTCAAATACGCCGAGACCATCGGTTTGGATATTCCCAAGTTCAAGGCCGACATGGCTCCTTCGACAAGCTCAGGACAAGGCAATTCGACTTTGATAGACAAGATCACAAATTCATCCAAAGAAGGCGTCAGTATCGGTATCAATGCCACACCAACCTTCTTTGTCAATGGCAAACCTATCAATAATCCCCCAAGTTATGCAGAATTTGAAACACTTATTGAAACAGCCGCTGTCGGAGGTGCCAAATAAGATCGCGGTCTTCCTTTTGATCGTCGCCTTGTTCGGTTTTGTCGACTCGACTTATCTCACCGTCGAGCACTTTCAAGGACGGGTGCCGCCATGTTCGATCGTCGCCGGCTGTGAAAAGGTCCTGACCGGTCCGTATTCCACAGTTTACGGCATGCCGGTGGCATTGGGCGGTTCAATATATTACTTTCTGGTTTTGGTCGGTATTTCCGGTTTCCTTGAAAGTCGGGCCCATAAGCATCTCAAATGGGCGCTTCTCCTAACTATTCTCGGGTTTATGGCCTCGCTCTGGTTCATATTCCTCCAAGTCTTCATCATCCATTCATATTGCGCCTACTGCATGGGTTCGGCTTTGACTTCGACAATCTTGTTTGTCACGGCCATGAATGTTTTTGCTAAATACCAAGGGAGGAAAATTTCTAATTTTTAATTCCTAATTTATAATAAATGAACAAATCCCAATGTCTAATTGCGAGTTCTGGTTCTGGAAATTGGTGCTTGGGTATTTCTTAGAAATTAGGTTAATTAGAAATTAGAAATTTGCAACATGAATAAAACCACCAACATCTTAATAACCGAGCCTTCAGCTGACTACGAGCTTCTCGATTCCGGCGATGGCGAAAAGCTGGAACGATTCGGAAAAGTCGTCCTTTCCCGTCCCGATCCACAGGCGCTTTGGGCTAAACGATTAGACATCACTGAATGGAAAAAGGCTGATGGTGTATTCAGTAGGGAAGAAACTAAAGGAGGCTGGACTATTAAACCCAATACTCCCAATAGTTGGCCGATCGAGTTTGTCGGGCTTAAGTTTACGATCAAACCGACGCCGTTCAAGCATGTGGGGTTGTTTCCGGAACAGGCGGAAAATTGGAAGTGGATGCGAAATGTCATTGGTGCAAAAGATGACGCATCCGCAAACACTGTGTCATTCCCGCGAAAGCGGGAATCCAGTGTTGCTGGAAATGGCGCCAACGATTCAACACTGGATTCCCGCTTTCGCGGGAATGACAAGCAAGAGTCTGGTGGTCAAATCCAAAACCGAGATGTTGAAATTCTAAACCTCTTCGGCTATACAGGTGGCGCCTCACTGACCTGCGCCCAGGCCGGAGCCAAAGTCGTCCATGTCGACGGTTCAAAGGCGGCGGTCACTTGGGCCAGGGAGAATGCGGAGCTAAGCGGTCTGGACAAGAAACCAATCCGTTGGATTCTGGAAGACGCCCGATCTTTCGTAAAAAGGGAGATCAAGCGCGAAAGGAAGTATGACGGCATCATCATGGATCCGCCGGCCTTCGGCCATGGTCCGGAAAATGAAGTCTGGAAGATTGAGGAAGATTTCCTGCCTTTGGTCGAGGATTGTTTGAAACTTCTCAGCGACAAGCCACTTTTCTTTCTGATAAACGGTTATGCTTCCGGCTACTCTGCGCTGGCTTATGAGAATATCTTGCTCAAGCTCAAGGAAAAACTTGGCGGTGATATTGAAACAGGGGAGTTGGCGGTACAAGAATCAGGAATTGAAAAATCAAAAATCAAAATGGAAAATGACAACGAAAAAATGAAAAAAGCTGAAATGCCGTTGACCATTAATTATCAACTCATCGAGTCTGAGGCTCTCAGAGCCGAATGGTCAATATCTAGATTACTGCCGTGCGGGATATTCGCGAGGTGGAGCACCAAACTGTAATCGCGGTCTTTTTTCTTACATTGTCTGGTTTGCGAATTTTATGCTAGCCATAGTGAATTGACGCAAACGCGTCGCCTGTGCTTCGGTAATGACTTCGCATGGCTGGCTCCAATGAATGGAAATTATCTGGCCTGGTTTCAAATTTTCTATATCATATTCAGCCTCCAATTTTCTTGTGATTGTCCTCGAAACAGGTTGGCCCAGAAAAATTTTACCTTGGGAATAAAGAAGGGGCTCGGTCTTGACCATGATTTCCGGGCCATTTGTCGATTGTATCCGGCCGGAACTGATCCGGCATTCGTCCATATTGAATAACGCCTTGGCTTCGCCGCCAGGCAAATCTATGGTTTTTGCCCAGACATTGAATACGTGAAAAGAGTGATGGGGAAGAGCGCCCTGGCCGATTTTTTCCTCAAGCCAGTCGAATTCCCGAGATTTCATTTTTTCTTTAGCTCTGATTCCTGTTCTTATGAATTGGTCGTAAGGCCGCTTTTCGACATTCTTGAGATAATAATTTCCAAGCCAATAAGCTTCCACGACCCTATTATCGAAAGGATCGGCAATTTTATTTTCCGTGGCTATCAATCTAAGGTACGGAAACAGGTTTTTGAACTGTTCGAGCAGTTTTTTCAAAGGATAATCGTTAATGTTGTTGTCAATACAGGCTTTGATCTCGCGGCTGGCGTCCGGTCCGCAATAATGAAAACGGTTTGGGCCGAAGGCGTATCGGCCGCAACGGACGATCCCGTCCATTTGTAATGCTTCATCCATAAGGCGATTCTAACAATATATTTATATTTTGAGTATTATGTTAAATCCCTAAAAAATGATATATTATCTTTTATGAATTATACTCCCGTGCCAAAAAAACTCTATGAATACCTTAAAGGATCACTCAGTAAATGAATTTGGCCTTGAGGCCGAACATTTCGGTTTCATCGTCAACGCCATTGGTCATTACGCGGACATCGATCAGGCGCTGATTTTCGGCTCTCGAGCTCTAGGAAGCTTCAAAAGAACATCTGATATCGATATCGCCCTAAAAGGGGATTTGAAGGAGAATACCGCTGGCAGCCTCCGTGAATTCCTGAATAATGCCGCATCTTTCCTCTACAACGTCGATGTCCTGGATTTCTCCAGACTCACAAATGAGGAGCTTAAAAAGCAAATCGAATCTCACGGCAAAATAATCTATCGCATGGAGGAAAATCGGGTGGTTTAGAATTTTTCCAAGCGCTATTGACTAACGATACTAATAGTAGTATAACACAGCCAGAATCGAGTAAGTACCTTGAATAACCAAACACCCACCGTCAAGTCGCGGGTGAACTCGATTCCTAATGGAAGAGGCACCCTATGAATAAGGCACCCTCGATAGTTGTTGATGAGCAAACGGCACGCCGACTTAAATTTGTCAGTTTAATCGCTGGCAATGTCGGAGTTATCTCTCAGGAAATCGTGGATCGGTTTGTGACCAACGAAGGTCGTGAAGAGATCGCGGCACGACTTTTGAGAGGTTTTTCCGACGCGTCGGTAATGGTTTCAGAAACTTCTGCAAAAGAGGTTTCACCATCACGCCCCCGCATCGAAATCCTTCGCGAAACACCCAAACCTTGCGTCGAGCGCTCTACCGATGAGCAAGTTGCCGGCATGGAAGCGATGTTCAGGTCGCTCAAGTGGTCGTTTACGACTTCCGGACTCATCATCCCCAAACGCCAGAAAGACTACGACCGTCTTCTCGTGATCGGCGACACAACCCTCACGAACAATCGTGTCTATGACGCCTGCGACGCATCATTCAACTGTTGGCGATATTCGAACGATCTGGATGCAGCGGTTCCGGCCGAAAAAGATGAGCGTCATCCCAGTAGAGGCATTTATGCCATCTGGGTCCGGGATGTAGCAGAAGCCGATGAGGAGCTAATAAACCTCTCAGCCATTCAAATCTCCAAGAAAGAATCGAAGTTGAAGACGGTCACGCTCCTTGAGCGCGAACTTCTCGAGCTCGTATACCTTATGGAGACTGGGAACCATTTGGATTTGAGGAATTGGACATTATGTTCTGGTTCCCGCCTTTCGGTCGGCGGCGTCCCGAGCGCGAGCTGTTACGGCGGCCGGTTCTGGGTCAACTGGTACGATCCGGACGACAGGTTTCCGAACTTGCGGGCTCGCCAGGCAGTTACACTTTAATCTTTTAACTTGTTCACTTGCCCCCGTTTACCAAAGCGGGGGCATTTTTTGTATAATGTGACAAGGACTGTTAAATTGGTTTGATTATTTTAATCTTATAACAATTTGTCCATAATTTAGAAACTGCTTACTCTTTTCCATACAAAGCTCGCAATACCAGAGCAGACACAGAATGTTATGCGAATGACATTCGGAGACGTGGAAGGGGAAGGGTAATACGAGGGTTCCCGCAATTCGGACGGCAACGTCCCGAACGCGAACTGGAACGGCGGCAAGTTCAAGGTCAACTGGAACAATCCGGACAACAGGAATCCGAACTTGCGGGCTCGCCAGGAAGTTTCTCGCAAGGAGTTTTCATTTTGAAGACTCTTTTTGCGTTACGTAAGTGATCCAGCCATTTGTCATTTTTGAGATTTCGACAAGTTGTTTTTCGATACGGAGATATGTTCTTTGATCAATAATTTCCAACTCGTTTTCCGTTCTTACCAAATGTTTGAGCACTTCTATTTTCAGCCGCAAAGATTCCAGGGTGATCTTTTTCTGATATCCAGGTTTGAATGCCGACTCGACTGCCAAAGATAATATTTCTATACACAAAGATTCGATAGTCGCATGGATACCAAGCTTATCGCGTTTTGAAAACCTATTACTGGTGCAATAAATATCCTTATGCAGTATCCTAATCGCATGAATAATGGGCAATGTGGTGTCGGGGGGGGGTCATAATAGTTGTGATTTTTGTGATGTAATTTCCATCGAAAATATTTTTGCCGCCTGGAAAGAATTCAGTAAAGGTAAGAAATCAAATAAAGATGTGGCTGAATTCAATCTTCGTTTGGAAGAAAACCTTTTTATATTACATGAGGATTTGGTAAATGGCCGATTCAGACTTGATCCTTACAAGGTTTCAATAATTCAAGACCCAAAGAAACGGACCATTCATATTGCCAGTGTCCGCGATCGGGTGCTTTTCCAGGCGGTGCACCGGAAATTGTACCATGTATTTAATTCTTCATTTATCTATGACGTTTATTCTTCCAGAAATCAAAAAGGGACTCATGCTGGAGTCAAACGATTGGAGGTATTTTCACGAAAAGTTTCGCAAAATTTCACACGGCAAGCTTATGTCTTGAAATGTGACATCAGAAAATTCTTTGATTCTGTTGATCATGATAAGTTAATTCGACTAATTTCAGGAAAAATTCAGGACGTAAAATTGCTTATTTTCATTCAAGAAATTATTGAATCATTTAATCACACACCAGAGAAGGGTTTGCCTTTAGGTAATGTTACCAGTCAGCTTTTTGCCAATATTTATATGAATGAATTCGACCAATTTATTAAACATAAACTCAAAGCCAGATATTACATAAGATATTGTGATGATTTTGTGATTCTTGATGAATCAAAAGAACAACTTAAAAGTCATATTTCGGTAATTGCTGATTTTCTTAAAAGTGAAATGGATTTGGATTTACATCCACGAAAATTAGAAATAAGAAAGATTTATCAGGGGACGGACTTTCTTGGATACGTTTCTTTGCCACATTACAAAGTTCTCCGAACAAGCACGAAGAAAAGGATGCTTAAAAAGATTGCGAGATTAAGGTTGGATTTAGAGACTGGTTTGATAGACCAGGAAAAGCTTACGAATTCAATATGTTCATATCTTGGAATGTTGAAACATTGCCGAAGCGAAAAAATTCAAGGTCAAATCGAGAGAATATTCTGGGATTGAAACAAGCATTCACAACGAGTCTATATATGTTATGCTTTTCTTATGTCAGCTACCATCCTCGACGGACGCAAAACGCGCGATGAACGCGTTCCGGAACTGGCCAAAAGGGTTTCGGCGCTTTCAAGTACGCCGACTTTGGCCATCATCCAGGCGGGCAATCGCGACGATTCCAATTCATATATTAACGCCAAGAAAGCCTTCGGGAAGAAGATCGGCGTCAATGTCAAGCATATTCAGGTTTTGGAGACGGTTCCGCAAAGCGAGCTTATAAGTATCGTTCAGGAATGTAATGCCGACGTTACGATTCAAGGAATAATCGTCCAGTTGCCTCTACCCATAGAAATTGACGATGACGCCGTTATTGATTCAATCCTGCCGAGCAAAGATGTCGATGCTTTGACGGCTCATAGCGTCAAACGATGGCTCGATGGCAACGAAGACGCTCTTTTACCGGCCACGGCAAGGGGCATCCGGACTCTTTTGAAGAGTTACAAGATCGATCTGTTCGGTAAGAAAGTCGCGGTCATCGGCCGATCAACTTTGGTGGGGAAGCCGGTCATCGCCATGTGTCTCAATGAAAACGCTACGGTGACCGTTTGTCACAGCAAAACTCAGGATCTGGCCAAAGAGACCAAGGTGGCTGATGTCGTTATTTGTGTAGCAGGCAAGCCTGGCTTGATCCAGAAAAAGAATGTCAAGAAAGGCCAAGTCATTATAGATGTCGGGATAAACACCTTGGTCGGTGAAAAACTGGATGACGAGATTGAAACCAAAAAACTGGTCGGTGACGTCGATTTTGAGGCCGTGAACAAAGTTGTGGCCGCCATCACGCCGGTTCCGGGAGGAGTGGGGCCGATGACCGTGCTTTCACTTTTTGAGAATTTGATGGATTTGTGCGAGAAGAAATGATCTTAGTGTCATTCCCGCGAAGGCAGGAATCCAGAATATAACAACTAGTAATATGAAAAACGAATCGCGTAGCCGCACCCTCCTCAGGCGGGAGAAGTGTCGCGTAATTCGAGCGAAGCGAAGAATCGGAGCGACACTTGTCTCGCTGAGAGGGTGCGGGGATATTAGAAGTCTGTAATTGGTGTTCGACACTGGATTC
>Ga0114951_10001980_pt1 | contig 24176 bp, 27 predicted proteins | sample AM7aDNAmetaG_FD_88677 | JGI IMG/M metagenome (GOLD analysis project Ga0114951, IMG submission 88677) | Freshwater microbial communities from Finland to study Microbial Dark Matter (Phase II) - AM7a DNA metaG | ecosystem: Environmental > Aquatic > Freshwater > Lake | place: Finland: Lake Alinen... | reverse complement strand
GAGCCTCCTCCATTATAGCTGAAAGTTTTGTTTCTTCTGCTATCAGATAGTCATAAGCGTCTGCCAGTTCTTTTTTCTGAGCTGTCCATCTTTCATAAGTTCCTTGAAGTTCTTTTTGGGCACCAAGTTTTTTTTCAAGCTCTTTTATTTTCCTAAACTCCAATACTCTAGTTATGATGCTCGATTTTTTATGTTCTATTTCCGATCTAAGCTCCTCCACTTTTATAGTATATTCCTCAAAATGTTTTTTATTATACTCTGCATCCTTTAATGCACCATCCCTGCCATATTTCGCTTCTTTCAATACATCCATATTATTTTCCCTATAAAACTCTTTTTTATCCTTAATGAAGTTGCCGAATTTTTCCTTTTGATCATCGCTAATTTCATTACTGCCAATTTCATTCGCCAATTCTACCTGTGCCGCTTCCACCTCTTGATTAGATTCCTCCATTTCCGCTATATCATTAGCATCAATATGCATACTATGCGATTCATCTCCAGCTACAAGCTGTTCAGCCCGCGCCATTTCAGTTTTTTCTATACTTTCAAAACCAGCCACTTCTTTTTCAGACTCGACCTTCATTTCTGCTGCTTTTTCTGCATCAGTTTTTTCCGGGGAAATTTTTGTCCCTATTTTCTCTACGGCTGATTCACTTTTACTTTGTATCTGTTCTTTGCTCATCTATTTTTGCAATTTTTTACGGATAGCTTCGAGTTTCTGCTCATCCAGTTTATTAAAAATCCGCGCCAAAATTTCTTTCTGCTTTTTACGCAAAACTTCCATTTTTTTCTGAAATTTTTCCCAAGCGGATTGGTATTTGTCCATAATGCTAATAAATAATACTGCTACTTTTTATAAATCGTTTTTGAAACAAAATCTTCCAACTCTTCTTTCATCATCAACCTAGTCAGTGAAGCGTACTTTTGCAATGCCAAACTTGGCTTATGTGAAAAACCTATATACTCAACCCCCTTGCCCAAATGTTTAATTTTTTGAATAGCCGGAATCAAGTCAGTATCAGAAGAAATAAGAATCGCAGTATCATACATATTTTCATAAGCACCAACCAATAAATCAACTGCTATTTTAACGTCCACACCCTTTTCGTGATACACGCCATCATTTTTCATAAGATATCCTTGTTTCACAATAAATCCCTGTACAGACGAACCGAGATGATTAAACAACCGTTGTTGATTTTTTCTTAACATCTGTCCTTTTTCATCGTTTTCCTTTGCCCTTACAACTCCTATATAGTATCTCTTCGATATAATAACACGATCCCTTGCCAACCATTCTGAAAGTCCGCCGTAATTGAAATAGGTTGTATTTGGGACTTCCAAGTCCCTCAATTTATAGTAAAAATTGCTTCCATCAATATATATCGCGACTCTTTTTTGTTTTTTCTCGATTTTTTCCATATTCAAACACTTGAAATCTAAAACCCGCCGTGCCCTTGCGGGTCAGGACGGGTGGTTTTAGCTGAATTTATTGTAGCACATCTAGAAAATTCGTCAATTGCGCTACTGAACATACTACCACGAAATGATATAAAAAATTTCACTTCCGCATCCCCGCAAATTTCACAGATGTATGTTTTCATAATGATTGTTATTGATTAATTATTTTTTAAAAGCCACATTTTGTTCTTTATCGAATTTTTCCATACTAAAAATCTAAAAACCGCCGTGCCCTTGCGGGTCAGGACGGGTGGTTTTAGCTGAATTTATTGTAGCACATTCGTAAAATCCGTCAAGCACTGCGCCACTAAATATACTACAACAAAATGATATAAAAAATTCCATTCCCACATCTCCGCATATTTCACAGATGTATGTTTTCATAATGATTGTGTGTTTAACGAATTAGTTTATTCCAGACCGATTTTCTTATGGATTTTATGCGCTTCCCTAGCTGAGATATCCATCGTTTGCAGATTCAATAAAACCTTGGCCTGACGATTGGTAATGGTGATTTTTTTCACAAAATAGGCTTTGAGTTCTTTCTGCAACGCAGTAAATATTTTCTTTTTTTCTTTATCATCCACCACTAAATTATATTTTTCCATCTTAGCTTGCAGGGCTTTGGGAAATTCCTTCCAAGCCATAAACACACCTTTCTCATATTCCTTAAGCCAAACTCTTGGAATCGTAAAAATAACTCGCTGGTATTTAGCTGGCAAAATCTCAACCGCTGAAATATCCCTGGCCATGAAGCGATAATATTTTCCTTCATACAGAAACCGCGACCATTCATTGGTCCAGAAATTATGCTTGAAAATTTTAAAAGTGGTAACGTAGTGCATATTTTTGTTTTTTAAATTTTTTCGATAAAATATTCCCCGTTTTTGTAGTCCGCGAGATAGTGGTGACCATTCCTATCTTGAAAATAGGCTTGCTGGTGCAGATGTGCGTAGTTGAAAATCGTCTGGAATTCATTCAGGTTCAAATGATTCCCGAGATATGTCTCGACGTCTTTTACGTCGTCTTCGAAGTTAATGTGACAATCATGCAAAACAATCGTTTTCATAGAGCTTAAGTTAATTTTTATTTTTTAAAAATGAGCCACCTGTCGGAATCGAACCGACGACCTACGCGTTACGAGTGCGTCGCTCTGCCAACTGAGCTAAGGTGGCGCTTTCGCCTCTTCGGCGAATTCATTGCCTCTTCGGCCATTTTATACGCTAATTGCCGCTTAAACGACCTCGATCGCCGATGAGGCGATACTAGCTCAAATTCATTTTTCCGTCAAACTGACCAGCCGCGCAAATTCTTCATTGGTAATTTGTTGCATCCGCTCCAAAACCGGTTTGTTTTTTTCGCTAAAAAGATGTTTGAATCTCCCTTGGGTTTTCAAAAAATCCGTGAGTGGTTTCACATTCTTCGGCTCGGACGTGATTTTATATTTTCCATTTTCAATTTCATACAGTGGCCAAAAATTGGTTTCCGTCGCCAATTTGGCAATGGCCACATATTGTGAAGTGGGAAATTTCCAATTATTGGTGCACGGCGAAAAAACCGTCAGAAACGATGGCCCTTCCACCGCCAAGGCTTTCTGCGCTTTCTTTTTGAGATCGGCCAAATAGGCCACATTGGCTTGGGCCAAATATGGAATGTGATGCGCTGCCACAATGTCCATCAAATTCTTGCGCAATTCCGTTTTGCCAAACGACGCTCGACCGGAAGGAGTCGTTTCGGTGGCGGCGCCATAGGGCGTAGCGGACGATCGTTGGTTGCCGGTGTTCATATAACCTTCATTGTCATACAAAACATACAAAAAATTATGCCCGCGTTCCAGCGCGCCGGACAATGATTGCAAGCCAATGTCATACGTGCCGCCGTCACCGCCAAAAGCGACGAATTTGATTTTTTTGTCGCCACCCGGCAGTCTCTTTTTACGTTTCATGATTTCATAAGCTCTTTCCACCCCGGAAATAGTCGCCGCCGCATTTTCAAAAGCATTATGGATCCAGGGTGTTTTCCAAGCGGTGTAAGGATAGAGCGAAGAAGTCACTTCCAAGCAGCCGGTCGCATTGGCCACCACCACCTCACATGACGCTTCGCCCAGCACCGCCCGCACGATAGCCGGAAAAGCACACCCGGCGCAAGCACTGTGTCCTGAAAAAAAATGTTTTGCCAGTTCTTTATTCATAAATAATGTTTTTTATTTGATATATTTATCTTTAAATTTCCCCATAAACACATCTTCAATCTGCGCCTGAAAAATATCCCGGCCACCCAGACCATACACGAAAGATTTGATCTTTTTTATTTCCCCAATTTGATACAAGCTATTTACAATTTCCGTGTAGAATGGCGGGGTCGTGCCAATGGATTGCGCCCGATCCAGAACGATTATTTCTTGCGCGTTTTTCAAAATAGCGGATAATTCTTGATGCAAAAACGGTCGGAAAAGTTCAATCTTGACCAAACCGACCTTCTCACCTTTCGCGCGTAACTTATCCACCACCACCTTGGCCGTGCCCGTGGCCGATCCGGTCAAAACCATGATGCGCTCAGCGTCTTTGGTGTGATAGGTTTCGAAAAAACCATAGCGTCGGCCGGAAATTTCTTGATAAGCCTGAGCAATTTTTTGATATTCCGCGGCCGCGTCATTCGTCGCCTGCTCTTGGTCAATTTTGAATTCAAAATAGGAATTCTGCAATGCCACCGGACCATAACTGACCGGATTTTTTGTGTCCAAAAGCGGCGTAATGGCCGTGCGCTCACCCACGAAATCTTTGACCATGGCTGTTTCTAAAACTTCCAAATTCTCTACTGAGTGTGAAGTGTTGAAGCCATCCATAATGACCATGACCGGTAGATTCACTTTTTCCGCCAACTTCATACCGATGATAGTTTTGTCATAAACTTCCTGGGCGTTTTCACAAAAAATTTGCAGCCAGCCGGAATCGCGACAACCCATGACATCGGAGTGATCACCGTGGATGTTGATGGGCGCGCCAAGCGCACGGGCGGAAATAATCATTAGAATTGGCAGGCGCGTACCGCTGGCGATATACAGCACCTCATGCATAAGAGCTAAACCTTGTGAACTAGTGGCGGTCACCACACGCGCCCCGGCCGAACTGGCCCCGATGGCCGCACTCATGGCACTGTGCTCCGATTCCACCTTGATCATTTCCGTATCCACTTCACCGTCCGCCTGAAATTTGGCGTACGTTTCAATGATGGGTGTTTGCGGCGTAATTGGATAAATCGGCATCACCTCCGGTTCAATTTGTTTCAAAGCTTCCGCCGCCGCCGCTCCACCGGTGAGCGCTAGTTTTTTTGTAGAATTGTTTTTATTCATAAAAATTAAATTTGTTTTTATCCTTCACGTGTAATCATGTGCAAATCAGTGAGAATTAGTGGTTCTGACCTATTTCTTCTTCATCATAATGGCTTTCACCGGGCAGACTTCCGCGCACACGCCGCAACCTTTGCAATAGTCGTAGTCGATGTCCGCTTTGTTTTCTTTCATCTCGATTGAAGCTTCCGGACAAAAAGGCACACACGTCGCGCAGCCAATGCACTTTTCTTTGTCCACTTCCGGATGCATATACCGCCAGGCTCCAGTCTTGGGTCCCTTAGTCTCATCATGTTTTATCACAGCTCCGTGTTCCATAAAAATTAATCTTAAATTTATAATTTATATTGTGTCGTACGCCTTTTCAATCGCCGCCACATTTTTGTCAGTGATTTCCTTGCCAACTTTATCTTCAAAGATATGTCGAAATTCTTCGATAACACTTTCCAGTTTGACCGCTTCTGTCACTTGCACGAACTTGCCCAAAATAACAGTATTGGGTCGTGGTTGACCGACAATGCTGAGCGAAATGCCGCTGGCATCGATAGGGTAAATTTTGCCTTCAAACTTCTTGCCTAGTTCAGCAATTTGACTGCGCACGGCATGTTCCGCCATCTGCGTGTTGATAATTAAAGACTCTCTCTTATCTAGATTATTGGAGACATCTTGCGAACTGAGCAGGGTGTCATCCAAGACTACTACTACGTCCGGATCGACGATCGGTTCGTGAGTGCGGATCTCATTGTCGCTCAGACGCAAATAGGTCTTAGTCGGGGCGCCGCTCCGCTCCGGGCCGAAACTGGGAAAAGCTTGCACAAATTTCCCTTCATGAGTGGCAGCCTGCGCCAAAATTTCCGCCGCCGCTTTGGCGCCTTGCCCGCCACGCGCGAAAAAAATTATTTCAAAAATATCTTTATGATACTTCATGATGTTTCTTTACGAATTACTAATTTATTCACTAATATACGAATGTACGAATTATTTATTAGTATATTCGTACTTGATTAGTAATTAGTAAAGATATTATACCACAAAGAAAAAAGGAGTCCAAATCCATGAACTCCCCCTTCTTGATGTAGCTTTTTTCGTTATTTCGCCAATTGCGCCTCGATATCTTTGCTCAATTGATCAGGGGTGATGGCACCCGCTTCAAATTGGTCATTCACGAAGACGGTCGGCGTACCGGAAATCGCAAAATTGGCCGCTTCTTTCTTGGAAGCATCAATCTTATCTTGATGCACCTTGCCGTCCAAACACTTATTGAAATCAGCCGTGTTCAATTTGAGCAGTGCCGCATAATTCTTGAAATAGGTCATGTCCTTAGCATTGCTCCATTCGGCCTGCGCGGCATAAAGCTTATCGGAATATTCCCAAAATTTCCCTTGGTCCTGGGCGCAAGTCGCCGCCAAAGCCGCATCCATCGCTTGCGGATGACTGTCCAAGGGCAATTCTTTGAAGGCAAATTCCACTTTGTCTTGATATTTGTTCATAACAGCGCGGAAAGCTGGGTAGAAAGTTTTGCAATAAGGACATTGGAAATCGGAAAAGAGCACCACTTTCACTTTAGCATCTTGCGCGCCCACAATGGCATCATCCGCGCTGATCTCCGGCAGAGTGATATATTTGCCCACTGGAATGCCAAGAAGCTGGCCATTCAAAACATCCTGACCATTTTTGGCGGCGAATAAATCTTTCGCCTGCGCAAAAAGTTCCGTCTTTTCCACGTTTGGATCAAACACAAAAGCCGGTAAAGTCTTGATATCAAACTGGGCGATCAATTCTTTGCCAGCCGCCGAATTAAGGTTGACTTTCTCCACGCTGATGGTCGGCATCACGCGGCGCAGCCACACCAAAACTTCGCTCGGATCACATTTATCGCAAGTGTCGTCGTTCAAAACGCGGACCGGCACAGCTGGGGCGTCATAAGCCACCCATGTTTTTCCATTGGCTGAAAAAATATCAGATTTATTCAAATTCTTTTGCGAATAGCCGCTCCCGCGCACCAACTGACTAACATCCACAAAAAGACTGCCCACAAAAAGTCCGCTGAGCAAAATCACCACAGAGATCAAATTTTTCATCTTTTTATCCTGCTGATCTTTCTCTTGCACATCACACGTCTCAATTGCTGTTTCTTGTTCCGTCGATTCTTCCGAGACGCTTGTCACCTGCTCCTCCCCCTTTTTTTCAAAATCCATTTGTTCGTCCATAGTTTTTTAATTATTTTAAAGTTGTTTAGACGCTTAATTTATTCTAATTTCCGGCTGGCGCACCCACACTGCCATCCGGAGCGCTGGGCGCTGTTTGATCGGTGCTTTTAGCAGCCTCAGCCGCCGACGCCGCATCTTTCGCGGCTTGCAGCACTTTCACTTGCAACGCGTTCAGATCATAATCCTGCGCGAACGTTTTCATCTTATAGTCATCAAAGCCCATCGTCACTTTTTTCACTGCTTCATTTTTCACCGCCACGCCGATCAGAATTCCCAAAATGAAAAACAGAGCCAGCTCGATATACAGGTCATGGCGCCTTTTTCTCAGCTTGACCACCGTCGGTTCGGACGGTTTTTCCACCGCCACAATTTCCGCCTCAGAAATCACATTTTTCTCGTCCTGTTCGTTATCCATAGTGTTGTGCAAAAGCTAATTACTTTACATAAATCTACCACATCCCAAAAAACCCCGCAATATTGCGGTATTTCAGATTTGGGGCGTAATAAAAATAAAACAGGGCGGAATGAACACTGTCATTCCGCCCTTCTTTTTATATCGCGATGCGTATATCCTGGATCAGGATCTTTCGCCCGCCCGCCATCCCAATGGCGATTATCGTGTCCGCCAGCGCGCCCGTTAAAACGGCTGTTTCGAAAGCCATTGCTCCGTCAGCCAGCTGGCTGATAGTGGGCGATTCCATAGCAGGCAAAATCTGCAGTAGCCTGGCTTGATCGTCAAAATTAGCATTGAATTTCACCAGTCGATAACGCTCACCTTCCAGCACCCCATGGAGCATCTGCCCGAAAATTTGCAGTTCTGGCGACTCTTCCCGAGCGATGAGCACCACAGGAGAAGTCAGGATAGTTTTTATGATCTTAAGCCCATTGTCCTTGAGACTTTGGCCGCTCTCAACCACCCCCACCCCATAGCGAAAACCAAATGCCTTGTTGGCCACTTTGATTTCTGTCGAGCCGGTGGAGAATTGTATCCCAGCCTTTTTGAACATGGTCCTCGCGAGAATTATATACTCACCGCAAACTACAACATCTTCAGCGTCCACAATTTCATCCGACTCATCCTCTCTGCCAAATACTACTATTCGTGCGGCCATCCGCGATTTTTTGGAAAATTGCAATTCCACTATCTTGCAAAGTTCATTTTCCAATCCCGCCTCGAAAACCATATCCAGCCCGGTGATGGCCACGTCCACCACGCCCGCTTTCACCGCCTGAGGCAGATCATTGGGTCGCATGATGAGCGCCTGGGAAAACATCGCACTCCCCCGCACCTCGCAGATAAAATTGCGGCCGTTGACCACCACTTCAATCCCGATTGTTCTTAAAAGAGTGATAGTTGCTTCCAATAATGATCCTGATGGAATGCCTAATATCATGTTTTTCATAGCCTTCTCCTGGTTGGATGATTGATTTGTTCCTCTTTCCCATAATAATTTATGAAAACAGGTTGGCTTGGCCACGCCTTTTTCATCTTTCTCGTGACACACTCCTTTTCCCATCGGACTGACTTGGATGAGCAGTTGGTCGCTATTGCAATTCAAGAAAATTTTCCTGACCCGCAACCTATCCCCGCTAGTCTCACCTTTCAGCCAGCGACATTTGCGGCTCTGGCTATACAACACCACCCAACCGCTTGCCAGCGTTTCTGCCAATGTTTCGCGACTCATGGACGCGCCATACAGCACCGCCCTGGTCTCATAGTTTTGCAGAATTACGCCGATTAGTTCCGGCGCATCGGTACCGTCCCGATGCAATGCCTGGCTAAACTTAATTTCTTGCTTTTTCATAACCATCCTCGCTCATTTTTTTGATTGTTAATGAACCGAACAAAAAAACTCTTCCTCAGCCGAGAAAGAGTTTGAAAAAAAATGTGTTACACAAAAATTCAACGCTTCCTGGGATGAGAAAGAGTTGCGTGATGATTATTAGAAAGCTTCTCAAGCATCAAACGGTAGCCGCCCATGCCGCCTTGCAACCATTTGGAAATTCTGGCTATGGTGGTCGAGCTCAGTCCGGTTTTTTCGATAATTTCCGTGTACGCTATTTTGCCACTAAGCATCCGTACTGCTTGCCAGCGATTGCCCAATTCCAAAAGTTCCTTCTCCGTCAAAAGGTCCCGCAAAAACAGTCGCGCCTCCCGCGCCGTCTCCAGCGCCAAAAAAGCTCCTATCAGATCTTCAGTTTTTTGATTCTTCCGCATATCCATATTCTTACTTTATTACACTAAATCACTTTACTTGGATAAAGTATAGCAGTGGAAGAAAAGTTTGTCAAGCATATAAATTGGGGAAATAAAAAAGAGCTCTATCGGTCGTGACCAATAAAGCTCAATCGCTTTTCCTGCTTCGTCTGTTTAGGCTTTGCGGAAAAGACAGCATTCACGAAAAACAACGTGCGTTTCCTTACAGAATACTAGCATTTCCGATGACAGCACGTCACCTATTGTACCGACCGTAATCATTTTTTGATGACGAGCTTCAACCTCTGGTAGAATCATGGGGAAAAACATTCCCGCTTGACCGCCACCAGTGGAGAGCATGGCTACGCAACGGAAGTTGCCGTTATCAGGGCATAAGACAACCTGAGAAGCGACGATTTTTAATATTCTCACCAAGTGGTTTATGTCCGGAGAAAGATTCAGATATGATTTATTAATTTTTACCAGAAATGGAAAGTTCTCGACTGCCTTAAATTCATCAACTCTGCAATTTTCTCGATTTACCGGTATTGTTGTCATAGTTTCCTCCTCCAATAAGCATGAAATTTAGTTTTTCTTCCACTATTCCTATTTTTCACTTCTATATTTTAATACATTAAATGCGTTGTTAAGGTTCTTGGGCCTACAATTCGTAGGTTTATTATTCTATACCAAAACCGCGGGAAATAGCAAATAAAAGGGGCTCTATACTAAACAGTGTGGTGAATAAGTCCGTTTGTTATTTCATCTAAGCGTTATTACATAGTTTCCCATAAAATTAAAACGACGGTCTCTCAATTTTCGAGAAACCGTCGTCCGACTTGCTTCCGACCTTATCCCAATAAGGCCCTCAATTCTGCTATCTCTGGGAGGTTTTTCATTGCATTGATCTTTCCTCGCAGGATAAGCTTTTTGCTTTCCAGTTCTTTTAGAGCGACTTCGATTCTGGCTTTTTCTTCAAGAAGTGCCGCTTCTTCTTGCTCTGTTCCTACGAGAATTTTTTTTGTTTCTAAAAATTCAGTGAGAACCGAGGAAATAACTATTTCCGTGGTCAAAGGCGAAGGTTCTTTTTTAGAAGAATCTTCTACTGGAGCAGTCTTTGACTTTTTCTGATCGCCGCCATTGAGTTCAGCTAAAATTTTCTTAGCCTTATCCGTCAAAAGATAGCTGGAATTTGGCGTCCTAGACCCGTGCACATAATCGATGATATTGTGCGCGCTGTTAGCTAATCTTTGCACAAGGCCAGCCAGTTGTTGGGCGGATGGACTTTCAATCACCAGTTCTTCTCGCAAAACTCGGGTAAAGACAGTTTTGGGGATTGCTTTATTTGGATCAAAACCTTCCAGGTTATGCAGTCCCAAAAGAATCATACCAATAGCGGTATCCCCCAGCTCAATATAATCTGAGAATTTTGGTGCGTCAGAAACACTGCCTTCATCCACCGGTTTTGCTGCTGGCAACACATCCTCTTTTTGGGTACTCACTGGGACGATGACTGCCAAAGCTTCTTGCGCGGCAAGTAGGATTTTGTCATCAGCGAAAGTGAAATTTACATTGACAACATTCTTTTTTTCAAGCACTTCCATGACGGCTTTCAGAATAGCTGCACTCCGTCCCCCGCTCTTAGGACTTTTAGGAAGAGACATGAGATACTCAAAGCACGTATCGTTATCTCCAGATTGGACTATGAACTTAACATCATTATTAAACACCCCTCTTGTCATAGATACGCCTTTCCTTGAAGACGACCCCTTAATTTTCCTAACCTGCCGGAAAAAAATTTCCTCTCCGGCGTAGAGATGGGCGACTTCTGTCCAATCAAAAACCGCTTTCAGCATTTTCGCCGCGTCCAGCGCGATTGTCATATCCAGCGGAGATTTGTTCATGCTTACTTTTGCTTCGCACAAGCATAACGCACAGTCAAATTCTGCGATGCGCCTAGGATCGTATATGATGAAATCCCCTTTGACCGATCGGAGCAATACATCACTGCCTTTCACCAAACTCCAAATCAGCTCCATGGGTTTTTTACACTCATAATAGAGATGCAAAGCACCCAAAAGGCCCGAGTCATCAAGGCGTAATCCATGTTCCGGTTTGCCATTTCTGGAAAGCCTGTGAATAGCACTCAAAACAAAAGCCTTGGCATCCAATTTTGCAGCAGCAGCGTCTTTTCTTGTCATTGCAATATCCTTTTTTTGAGATTTATGGGAAAGAACTATCCACTTAATTCACATGAACCAAGCCTTTTATTATATAGTATTTCAATAAAAAGTCAATGTGCAGCTCAAAAAAATAAAAACCAAACCAAGAGAGGCACTGGATCGCGGGTGGCTATATTATCTTCCCGGACGTCATGTTTCTGGATCGAGCGGAAAGGCCGTGCTTTACGTCTCTCGTCTCTGCTTGGTTTGGTTAGAACAGCTTAACAAGAAACACGTTAAAAATCAACCGATGCATTTACATTGCTACGTAGCATGCTACGTAGCAAATTATTCCTCAATATATTTCGGACTTTCGCAATCACTCTTATAAACCGGCATGCTATCGCCGTTTTCATCCGTCGCGTCAAAAAGTTCATACTGAATCCAATTTTCCGGCGTAGTTGTCATCACGCCATGGCTTTTGTGTTGGAATTTTACGAATGGCATATTATTTATTTTTGAAACTATTTAACAATTTCATGAAAACTTTCCTCGAATCTCTCTTTCAATCCTTCATTATAGAAAGGCAATCCAATCAATTTAAAATCTTTGTTTTCAATTTTGAATTTATCCAAATCCAATTTATACTTATCGGCAATCTGCAACAGAAATTTCTCTTTCCAGCCTTCCTTGCCTTTTTGAAATCCGCCATCTTCATCCAAAAATTGATCGCCCTTTGGCTCAATGAAAACTTGCCAGAGTAATTCTTTTTTTGTTTTCTTTTCCTTGAGAAGCAGAACAAAGTCCGGCTCAAATGGCTGGCCATCGTCAAAGTTGAAAATTTTGAAATGTTTTTCATTTCGCATCACCGCCACTTGATCATATTTTTTCTTGAGGTCTCCTGCTGTCTCATCAAAAAATTTCAAAAAAGACTCTTCTTCTCCAGTTCCCCAAATTTCATTTTGCGCGAACCAGCTCCGCGCGGACAAATCAATCTCCTCCATCTCCTTGGCTCTTGGGCTGTCGCTGGCAATCTGCAAAATTTTGTCTTTGAAAATATCTGAAATTTTGTGCGCTCCAAATTCAACAGATCCCATGTTTTCCTTTTTTGTATTTTGCGCGCTCACAGATATTTGTTCCAAAACATTCACCGCAATATCAAGTTTTTCATCTTGTTGTAAATTATCTAGAAAATCTCTAGGACCAGAAACTTTCACAGATACATCCTTTAAATATTCATCAATAAACTTCTCCGCTGAGTCAGCCGGCGGAAAATATTGATTGATATTTTTGAAATTATAAAAATCAATACGGTTTATAGCTTCACAAACCACACTGCGACTCAAACTCAAGAGTTTTATTTTTCTCATGTCTACATTCCCCGGTTGCGTTTTCATTTGCAGTCTATCACTAAGCACTTCGTGTTCTTCGATAAGCCCTGTTACAAAATTATATTCGTATTCGAGCGGGATATTTACCGATTTCAAATTTTTTGCGTCACTACGATCATCCGGAATTTGTGCATTGAGAAAAATTATTCCATTTTTCCACATGGCGGTGTTTTTGAAGCTGTCTTTGACTTTCACTTCTCTCTCAACTTTTTTCTCCGGCATTATACCTGTTTGAATGAGAGCATTGGTGATATCGGAAATATAACCGGAATATTGAGCACTGTGATAATAGAGCTGTTCAATAATGCGCAGTTCGCTTTCCACATCCTCATCAAATTTTCTGCAATATCTGTCACCATTCCCGTTAATAGAAAATGGGTAATATCGCGCGCCTCGGCCAATAAGTTGCGCTTCCGCCATCGTATAACTGCCGGGTCTGTGTTCTCTTGAATTATACAACCGCACGATATCAAACAGATTTAAGACATCCCAACCTTCATTGAGAGCATCTACCGCGAAAACCGCGCGCACTTCGTTGCTAGGATCTTCCAAAGAATTAACCAGTATTTGATTTTTTTCGCTTTGATCTTTTGAATCAATGGAAATGCATTTTTCTTCTGTAAAATCATTTTGAAGTTCTTTTGCTAAAGATCCCAAGGAGATTCCATTATCTTTGAAAAACTCAAAAGCACGCCGCAAAGTTTCGTTTTTAATCTTTCCCAATTGTTTCAGGTCGTCGCCTTTCAAATTCTTCACTTTCTCTAAGAATTCTTCTTTGAATTCACTGGAGACAACCGCTTCTGCGTTGGCTTTCTTGGGCACACTAACGCGATTAGCCTTGAACATCACCACGGGCTTCAAAAAAATTCTATGTTTCTGCGCCACCTTCATCCGATACTGTGACAAAATGATCGCCACCAGCGCGCGGTTCATCCGAGATAGATCCGCTTCCAAAATTTCAATTTCTTTGGAAAATCCGTCCAAGCGATATTGCTTCAAATTATATTCAAAAATTATCTTGTCCTCATATTTTTCGGCAATGCCCGGATTTTTCAAATCAATTGTGGCAGTAAATTCTAACAAGACATTATTCTTATTAGCATTCAAAATACGCATCACCGTTCCCTCCCAAGAACGCAATTCCGTTTCTTCTTCTTTTTTCAAACCTTCGATCTTTCCAATTCCGTCGTCAAGCAGAGATTTCTGTCCGTTTTTTTTGAGTTTGGTGAGTGTGTTGATGTGATGCGCCTCGTCGGACAAAAGCACGATTTTCTTTTCCGCAAAATCTTCATAGGTGATGGCATTTTCTTTGGGATTACCGAGTCGCACATGCAATCCCTGAATCGTGGTAAAAAGAATGTTTATATCTTCGAGATTCCCTGCTTCAAAATTTTCCACCGGCGCGATCTTCACAGCCTTGTCGCCGAATTTCAAATTTTTCGCAAAAAGATATTTATTGGAATATGGATTCAGAAAGTTTTCTTTGGTTTTTTCAATGATATTGGAACTATTGACGAAGAAAATGAAATTACGATAGCCTTTTTCATAAAGATACAAAATATCAGCCGCCATAATCAAAGTTTTGCCGGAGCCAGTGGCCATATTGAAAAGCAGATGCGTCGGCTTTTTCTTTTTGGGATATTTTGTGAGATAGTACGCAAATCTTCCAATGGCTTCTTTTTGATATTCACGCAACTCCGCCCGTTCCGTCAAATTTTCCATGATAAAAGAAGGGACTCTTTTCTCAAAATAGTCCTTCTCAACAACATCCCTAGTACTGTTAAATTCTTCGTGAAGCATAAATATTAACCAACTGATAACATTGGCTTGGTCATTTTATTTTCATTAAAATTCATAGCTAAAACTTTTTTACAAGCCTCCACAAAATCAAAGTAAAAATATTCGATAACAAGAATTTTTTTATTATCTTTCAAGTATGGATGCAATCTATATGGTATTTCGCCATCATTATCATTTCCATTTTGAGTTAATGATATTGATCCAGGTATAATTCTGTGAACTAATCCACATCGCAAGTCTTTATATAAATCATTTACTAAATTATGATAGCCATCTGGAAATAGTTTTATAATTGCTGTTTTAAATTGTTCGCCGCTATTTCCCTCTTCCCATTTTTCAGTTGAGTCTATACACTTTCCTAAAAATTCAATTCCTGAACATATTAATAAAAAAGATAGATAAGCATCAACATGAATAATTTTACCTATTTTTTCAATAAGAGTGTCTTTTATAAATTCTTTGGGATAAATAAATCTTTGTGCCATATATTTTTAATCTTTTATTCTTTAAATTAAAGAGCCAATAAAAATAACAAGCTCACTCTCTGTTTTTCTCTCTATAGTCATACCTTTAAATGGAGCAAATCCCATAATAGTATGTACACCTAAAATATTTTTATATCCACTCTCGAGCAGAAAACTCATTATCTCCTGAGACAGGCCAGCTACTTCACTTCCACCTCCAGATTGCAATGAGACATGAATAGTAGCCGACTTATCATTTAAATTTTCTATTAATTGTTTTTTATTTTCATCGGTCAGCTCTATTCGCAATTTGTGAAAAATATTTACAATACCTGCTGTAATTCCACCACTTTGGTTATCGCTTGTTACATTAAAAATTTTTTCTTCACTCATTTGTTTAAATAAATTTTAATAATATAAATAATTAACTCAAGAGCAAGAACTAAAAACCCACCTTTTGATCTTTCTTTCCAAATATTAAGATTTATATTTGTTTCCTTATTAATTTCTCCTGACGTAACTCCGCCAGATTGATTTCCAGAGGAAACATTTATAATTTTTTTATTCCCCATAAAACTCTTCATTCAACTTAATATCATCTTTGCTAACTTTATAACTACTGTCCTCAATTTCATTAATCGGAACGTACAGCATATTTTTGTTCAGTGATTCCAAAGTGAATTTCTTTTGCTCTTCGAGTGACAAATCAGAAAAGTCCTTGGCATTTTTGTGGAATTTTTGTTCGTCCACGCGATAACTCAAAAATCCATTCCTCTCAATCCTTTTCCAAAGATCGGAAACTTCTTTTTTGTTTTTCACATTTTCCACTTCTCGCACAAACTTTTCATTGACTGGCATCAACTCGGTGTACACAAAACTCCCGCCACCTTTCCAATTGACTGCCTTGGAAATTCCACCCTGTTCGCCTTCGATGACTTTTTTCATTCTAGATTCTGGAAGATCGTGAATGTAATCCAATTGCTCAACCAGGATGTATTTACGTCCCATTTTATGCGCCACTGCGCCAGTTGTTCCTGCGCCAGCAAAAAAATCTAATACTATATCATCATTTTTTAAAGTTGATATGTCAACAATTCTTTTAATCAACGCTTCTGGCTTTTTACCATTAATCAAATCAACACCACCTTCTGAGCCAAGACTAAGAAAAGAAATATCATCCCATAAATTTGTTACTATTTCCGCAAGAACATTTTTTCCATTAATATTTTTAAACTTAGATGATAAAAAAGCCAATGTTCTGCCATTAAAACAATGGATATCATTCTTATCGCTTCTTTTATAAGAAAATACTTTATTTCTATTGTTTTTCGATTTCTCAATAATTATTTGCACATCTTTCGACGGTTTTTGCAATGTATTTAGACTAACTACTTTATCAGAATTCTCTAAAGCAAAGTTTTCTTTTAATTTAAGCCTGTCATTTTTCCATGTTGGTCCAAATTTATCCTTAAAGTCTTTCCAATTATCACACTTATTATTTTTATAAATAATATCGTCAATTTTTTCGATAATCCATTTTTCGGAATTATCATTTTTATTTTTTATAAAATAAGAATAATCTTCGCTATATTTAGTTTCTCGATAAATTCTATTAGCAACATAATTTGAAGATTTTCTATACGATAAAACATACTCCGAGACATTCACAGGACACTCATTTATCGCCCTATAACTTGCTGTTGTGCCAGCTTTCAATGTTATTATTGGCAATTTATTTTCAATTCCAAAAATATCGTCCATCAAAACCATCAGATACCCCAGCTCTAAATGATTAATTGAAATAAATATACTACCATCATTTGACAATAGCTCCCTCGCAACTTCCAACCGATTTTTCATAAACGTCAGCCACGTAGAATGATTGAAAGAATCATTATAGCCAAAGCTATCATTTCCGGTGTTGTAGGGCGGATCAATGTAAATCAGTTTCACTTTGCCGGCAAAACGTTTCTTGAGTGAATGCAACGCTAGAAGATTATTGCCTTTGATGATTAAATTGTCGGTGTCTTTGATTTCCGTGACGACATGTCCGTTTTTGAGATTGTCTTTGTCATACCTTTTCCAATTCGTGAGCACTTTCGCCTCCAGCAAACGATTGACATCGTCCGGTGCCAGCGTTTCATTCCAAAAAATTTCCTTGCGCTTGGCATCTTCTTTGGTTTGACCACCTTCTAAGATGCAATCTTTATACGGCCACACCAAAACTACCTCTTTTTGAGATTTCAAATATTGACCACCAATTTCAAAGCCGATTTTGTTTTTGAACGCCGTATATGAATCCGGCAAAAATTCCTTATTGCTCACAAATTCAATGAACAAATCTTTGTCAAAAACCATCATCTCGCCGATTTTCTTGAAAAATATTTTTTTAAGATCTTTGTCGCTAGCTAAAAGATCAATTAAGCCCTCATCAAGCTTATTCACTAATTCTACAGCTTGGTTTTTTAATATTTTACCATCATCCGCCAAAAGCCGTTCATCTTTTTTCAAAACAGCACCTAGTTTTTGCAATGTTTTTTGTATCATTTTTTTTGTGCTTAAATAATCATAATGATATTCTACCACCATAATTCTACTCTGACAAATTGTCTGCCTGTGGATAACTTTTTTATACTATTGGACCTATTCCTTCCGCAAGGCTTCCATCGGACTTAGTTGCGAAGCTTTCCTGGCCGGAAAATAGCCGAAGATGATGCCGGTGCCGGCGGAGAAGCCGATGCCGATGGCCACTGACCACCAGGTGACGGGAAAACTCAAGCTATAGCCGAAATTGGCGGCGATAATTTCACCGAACTTGGAAATACCAAAGCCGAGCAAAAATCCCAAGAGGCCGCCGAGGAGCGTGATGAAAACCGCTTCGAAGAGGAACTGAGCCAGGATCTGTCCATCCCGGGCTCCGACTGATTTTTTGAGCCCAATCTCATACGTCCGTTCGGTCACGGTCACGTACATCACATTCATGATTCCCACACCGCCGACCACCAGAGAGATTGACACCAAGGCCAACAGCAAAATGTTAATAGCGAAAAAAACATTATTTAAAATGTTCAACACCTCCACGATGGAACTGACAGAAAAATCATCATCATTCGGATCCGTGATCTTATGTTGGGTGCGCACCACATCCGTCGCATTCAAAATCGTCAGGTCCAGCTGTTTCATATCCTGAATTTTGAAAATGGCAAATTCCAGATAATCAATGCCGGCTAATTTTTTTTGCGTAGTCTCTAGCGGCACATAAATCGTATTGTCAAAATTGAAAACCCCGGTCGCCCCGCGTTTTTTCAAAACCCCGATCACGTGATAATTCTGCCCTTTGATCTTAATGTCTTGGCCTACGGCGTCCGCCTCCCCAAAAAAATCCGTCTTCACTTCGCTCCCCAAAACGGCCACCTGGCGCAGACTCTTGTCATCATCATCACTGAACATCGTCCCCGTTTCCACGACCGTTTTCTGATCCGCTTCGGTCACCCCAGAAGTCACGCCCATGATAAGTGTCTGTTTGTTCTTGCTGGCATAACTCACTACTTGCTGACTCATAATCGACGCATACCACGCCCCCACATTGGGCAACTTGGCAATTTTTTCTGCGTCGGCCAATTTCAAGGTGGTGATTTGCGTCCCGCCTATTATGCCACTAGCGTTCTGCGTGGAAGTCTTACTCACTTTTGGCACTTTGATTTTCACCGAAATTATATCCGAACCGAAAGAAGAAACTTGGTCCACTAAAAATTGTTTCACGCCACTGCCAAAAGACAAAACCAGAATGACACTCGCCACCCCGATGACAATCCCCAGGAGCGACAAAATCGTCCGACCCATATTGGAACGCACGCTGCGAAAAGCCAGTTTGATTGGAACAAAAAAAGTCATATAATTATTCGTATCTCAGCGCTTCCATCGGAGAAATCTCGGCCGCCTTACGAGCCGGATAAATGCCAAAAACAATGCCGATGCCCACACTCACAGCCGTGGCCGCCGCCACAGACTGCCAGGAAATGATGAAGGGCCAAGTATATTGCAAATACTGCATAATCGTCGCCACTAAAAAGGAAAAGGCTATGCCAATCAGAATGCCAATGATGCCGCCGAGGCCGGAAATGAAAACCGACTCGATCAAAAATTGCACTTGCACATCCGCGTCCCGCGCTCCCACCGCTTTCCGCAGCCCCACTTCGCGAATCCGTTGACTGACTGCCAAAAGCATAATATTCATAATCCCTACGCCGCCGACCAAAAGCGAAATCGCGCCGATCACCAGGAGAAAATATCTGAGCACGTCGGTGATTTGGGTGATAATTTCGATGGCGGAAGCCATATCCCGCACCGAAAAATCATCATTGGTCGGATCGGTAATGTGATGTTGTTCCCGCAGAGTCGTGGCCACTTCCGCCTTGGCTTGCGGCACAAATTTGGCATCGCTCACTTTCAAACGGATAAAGCCCAGATGATCAATGCCAAGCAGAATTTTTTGGGCCGTTCTAAGTGGCACAAAAATTGCATCATCCTGACTGGTCACTCCAAACCCACTCGAACCTCTTTTTTTCAGAACGCCGATGACCGTGAAATTTTCTTCTTTTATCTTTATCACTTTGCCAAGCGGCGAAGCTCCCAGAAAAAGATCCTTGGCTTCGTTTTCCCCCAGCACCGCCACGCGCGACATGTCCATCTCTTCGTCTTTAGTGAAAAAACGCCCCGTGGCTACCGCCGCATTTTCCACATTAATATAGCTGGCCGTTGTACCTTCGAAAGAAGCGCTCAAGCTGGTGCCGTTATAGACGGCGGTAGCCGTCCCAATGACATAGCCGGCCGCATCAATCACTTCCGGCACATTGCGCCCATTCCTAAGCGCTTGCAGATCGCCGTATTTCAAGGTCGTGACGGCAATGCCCATCGCCGCCGGTGGCGGACTTTTTTCGTCAGAAGCTCCTGGCAAAACTCCTAGTAGGTTCGACCCGATACCCGTCACTTGATCCAAAATGAGCGCCTGCGCCGAACGTCCCATGGCCATAATGATTATGACACTCGCCACTCCGATAATGATCCCCAGAATCGTTAAAAAAGAGCGGAACTTGGCCGCCATCAGATACCGGTAGGAAATTTTTATAGGAGAAAGAATGTGCATAAGAAAATTATTTGAGCAGTTCCGTCTCGCCCTCCGCGATGCGACGATTTTTGACCGGGTCATCCGCCACAATTTGTCCATCTTTGATATAAATTATTCTTTTGGCATGTTCGGCCGTGTAAGTTTCGTGCGTCACCAAAATCACGGTGTGTCCGGAATTGTTAAGGCCTTGCAAAATTTTCATCACGGTGAGACCGGAGTGCGAATCCAAATTCCCCGTCGGCTCATCGGCGAAAATCAGTTCCGGATCATTGACCAAGGCGCGCGCAATGGCCACACGCTGTTTCTCGCCGCCGGACAGCTGGTTGGAAAGATATTTTTCCCGATGCTCCATGCCGACCGAGCGGAGAGCGGCCATCACTTTGTCATAATTCTTGCCATCCGGTTGTTGATCATAGAGCAGCGGCAATTCCACATTTTCAAAAACACTCGTGCGCGGCAACAGATTGAACGACTGAAAAACAAAACCGATTTTCTTGTTGCGAGTACTCGCTAACTCATCCGCCGAAAAATCGGCGATATCGCGTCCTTCAAATAGATATTGGCCGCCAGTCGGATGATCCAAAAAACCTAAGATTTGCATCAAGGTTGATTTTCCACTGCCACTCGGCCCCATAATGGACAGAAATTCCCCTTTTTCCACTTGAAAATCAGCCCGGGATAGCGCTTTAGTTTCCACGCCCTCTGAGGCATAAGTCTTGCTCATGTTTTGCACTTGGATAAGAGGCGTCATAGTTTTTTACCTGCTAAAAAAGTTACTTCAGTAAATAGTAAAAGCTGTCATCCTGAGCGGAGTGAGTCGCCGACAAGGCGACGAACGCAGTCGAAGGATCTGCCCGTGGTTACCACAAGACTTACGATTTATAGGAAAACTACTGGTTATACAAAGCAGATTCTTCGACTACGCCTGAGTACAGGCTTCGCTCAGAATGACAGGATTAACTCGCTAGGACCACCACATTTTCGCCACCGCTTAAGCCGGCAGTTATTTCAATCAGGCCGTCGTCACCTTTCAACCCGGTTTGAATATTTTCTCTTTTCGTGGTCTTGCCATCCGCATTGAGAATTTCCACATAATCTTGGCCGTTCTCATTCTTCACCGCCCGCATCGGCACCATCACTACGCCGTCCTTCTCGGCCGTATTAATGTTCACATTACTGCTCATGCCGATTTTCAAGCGCGCATCCGGCGCCACAAATTTAAGCTTCACTTTATAATACACCACATCCTGAATGACCGTGGAAGCCGGCTCGATTTCAAAAACTGCCGCGTCTAATTTTTCATCCGACGACAGCGCGTCCAGCGACACTTTAGCCTTTTGACCAATTTTTACGTTTACGATATCCGATTCGGGCACATTCACCTCAGTTTCCAAATCACCATCCGACGCAATGGTCACCACTGCCGTATTGGATGTCACAGCGTTGGCCACGGTCGTCTCGCCCACTTCCACATTTTTCTTGATTACCATGCCGGCAATGGGCGAATACAAAGTGGTTTCAGTAATGTTAGTTTGGACAGCTCGGACCGCCTCCTCGGCTTTGGCAATTTCCGCCATTTGCGCTTCTTTTTGAAAATGATTATACACATCAGCGCGCCTTTCCATATTGACCAATGCCTGTTTTTGCGCGTTCACTTCCTGTAACGCTTGCGCCAGTTGCGCGAGCAGTGTCCCCTTATCAATCGTCGCGATTTTTTGGCCCACTTCGACACGATCGCCCAAATTCACCAACAGCGATTCAACTTGGCCGCTCAATTTGAAAGACAGGTCCGCTTCCACCGGTGCAATGATTTCCCCCGTCACCGCCACTGTCCGCACTAAATTTCCTTGCTCCACTTTTTGCGCAGTATAAACAATTACCGGTTTTTTAGACTTGAAATAATAACCACCCCCGACAAGGGCTATGAGAAGAATCAGGATGACGTACGTTTTTTTCTGTTTGAACATAATTTTTTATTTTATAACAAGCTTCTTTGTTTACATTCGCCATCCAGCGCCTCATTCACCAGCGCGTCAGCGATTTTATTCTCCTCGCGCGGAATATGTTTAAAGGTGACATTTTTAAATTCCAACATCAAATTCCAAATCTCGATAAAATTCTGCTGGATATATTCTTCTTTCAACCGATATTCATGGTTCAATTGCTTGACCACCAGCTCACTGTCCAAAAGACATTCGATTTCGTATTTTTTTGTTTCACTTTTACCCAAAAGTTGTTTCAATTTTTTGAGACCGAAAATCAGCGCGGCATATTCCGCTACATTATTGGTCGCTTCACCGATACACTCGCCATATTTCTTGTCGAGTGTTGAAATCCACACCCCGATCCCGGCCGGTCCTGGGTTGCCCCGCGATCCGCCGTCAGTATATATTTTTATTTTATTCTTTTCCATTATTGTAACCTAATTTTATCATAACGCCCGCCATCGGACAACTAAAAAATTACGCCCATCTTTTTTTCCGCACGCTTTCAAAAACATACACAGCTAGAGTAGTGGCGCCGACCATCAGCCAATCCTGCCAGCGGATCGGGCTAAAACGCAAATATTTTTGAAAAAATGGTGCGTACATCAATATAAGTAAAATCAGAAAAGAAGCAATGATTGAGCCGATGGCAAATTTATTCTTGAAAAATCCCAGCTCGGACGGCGTGAATTTCTCGCTGCGCGACTGCAGAAGATTGGCCATTTGGGTCATAGCTAGAACGGCGTACGTCGCAGTGGTCGAGCGGATATAGAGCAGGCTGTTTTCGTCAACTGCGCCGCCCCAATGCCACCCCCCGCGCAGCATGGACCAGATGAAGGCGCCCACCGCCCCGGCAGCCATGATCAAACCCAGGTAAATTATGCGCCAGATTTTTTTCCCACTCATAATCCCGCCGCTGGAATTTTTGATTTTTTTATTCACCCCTTTTTCCGCCGGCTCCAAACTCAAAGAGAAAGACGGCAAGACGTCCGTGGCCAAATCAATGGCGAGGATCTGGACCGCGATAATCGGGGTGGGGATCTGCAGAACGACCCCGAAAATTACCGTCAAAAGCTCGCCGGCATTAGCCGTAAAAACATAATGTACAAACTTTTTCAGATTACTATAAATCGTCCGTCCTTCGGCAATGCCACGGACGATGGAAGCGAAATTATCATCCAGCAAAATAATATCGGCTGTTTCCTTGGAAACATCCGTCCCGATTATGCCCATCGCCACCCCCACGTCCGCGCGCTTCAACGCTGGCGCATCATTGACGCCGTCGCCCGTCATAGCAATGATTTGATCATTCTTTTTGAGGATAGTCGCAATCCGCAGTTTTTGCTCAGGCGCAATGCGCGCGAAAACAATATCTTTTTTGCTGATTTTTTGATAAATCTCCTTATCGCTCAAATCATTCAGTTTTTTCCCGTTGATTATTTCATAACTCCCAGCCTCTCCGATCAAATTGACTTTTTTGGCAATCGCCCCAGCCGTTATTTCATAATCCCCCGTAATCATCACAACCTTAATGCCGGACTGCTTGCATTGCGCAATGGCCTCTTCCACATCCGGCCGCGGCGGATCAATCATGGCCATCATCCCAACCCAAGTCAAATTTTTTTCTGCCTCCGCGGCATATTGCTCGCTTGGTACTCCCGCTAAATCGCGATAAGCAAAAGCCAGCACGCGTAGCGCCTCAGCTGACATGGTATTATACAGCTGTTTGGTTTTAGCTCTGGCCTCTTCCGTAAAAGGCAAAATTTCACCATCCATCTTGATTGAGTCGCATAAATCAATCATAACATCCGGCGAACCCTTGACCAGTGACAGTGTTTCGGCATTTTTATAAACGACACTCATTCTCATCCGCTCGGAAGAAAAAGGATTCTCAGTGATTTTCGTTTCTCCGGTGGTATAATAATTTTCCTTAGGATTATATTTCTCGCCAACCACAATAATCGCCCCTTCCGTGGGATCGCCCACCACCATCCGCCGGGAATCACGCAAAATTATACTGGCGTCG
>Ga0114951_10001979_pt1 | contig 24183 bp, 18 predicted proteins | sample AM7aDNAmetaG_FD_88677 | JGI IMG/M metagenome (GOLD analysis project Ga0114951, IMG submission 88677) | Freshwater microbial communities from Finland to study Microbial Dark Matter (Phase II) - AM7a DNA metaG | ecosystem: Environmental > Aquatic > Freshwater > Lake | place: Finland: Lake Alinen... | reverse complement strand
TGCTATACGTTCATCACCATTGCCCGTCATGATGACAAAAGGTAAGGGATAATTAATTTTTTTCTGTAGCTTTTTTACAACTTTTTTAGCGTCGGTACTATCTAACAAATAATCAATAAGAATTAAGTCAAATTTGTTTTGCTGAATCCAGCTTATTGCTTCTTCACCTGAATGCACACCAAAAGCTTCATATCCTTCTTGTTTAAGTTTCCGTTGAATAAGCTTGTTAAGAGCTATATCATCTTCAATAACTAAAATGAACTTCTGGCTGTCGGTATCTTTATTCATTATTATTTAATATATTACTTTCTTAATTGTTAAAAAAATGATATTCAACATCTTCCCCGTTAATAGAAGGCAGTTTTAAAATTTTCAAGAAACTGTTCAGATTTTTTAATATATCGCTGAATTTGTCATAATCAACCGGTTTTGTAATATAATTATTACATCCCAATTTATAACAAAGTTCAATTTCTTTGGGATCATCAGTTGTAGTAAGCATGATAACGGGCATTTTTTTTAGCTCTTCATCTTCTTTTACCCTTCTCAAAACTTCAAGTCCGTCAATTTTGGGCATCCTTATATCTAGAAGTAATATATATTGTACATTTTTTTGTCTGTGAGGGGAGGTCTTTTTAAGTAAAAAATTAAGTGCATCCTCACCATTATTAAATTTAATAATATCTTTAACAATATCAGATTTTTTAAGATTTTTTTCTATAAGTATAGAATGACCAGGGTCGTCCTCAACAGATATTATTACAATATTTTTATTCATATAACAGGATTATAAGCCGATGAATGTTTTTTTTTGCGAATGTATAAAAAATAATTTCTAAAAAAGAATATAAAAAAATAAATATTGTTAAAACTACAATAATATCTTTTTATCTTGATTTTTCATAAAGTTGTTTCTCTTTAATAATTTTTTTTATTCGATTGATTATCTTTATAAAGGAATTTTCATTTTTGATTACGTAATCATAGGCTCCCATTCTTAATGAATCAATAGCCAGTTCAATTCTTTCGGCAGCAGTAAACATAATGACATAAATTCCCTTGTTTGTCTCTTTGATTTTTCTAAGCACATCAAGCCCATTCATCTCTGGTTCAAGAGTGTAATCAAGGAAAACAATATCCGGGACTTTTGAAAGGTTTTCAATACATTCACTTCCTTTAGAATAAATCTCAGTATTTATATAATCTGCTTTTAATAGTTCTTTTTTTACAAGTTTTGTAAAAGCTTCATCATCATCAACAATAAATATGAGTGGTTGGTCAGTTTTTGTTTTCATTTTATAAAAATAGTAAATACAAATATACAAAATAAAACCATTATCTAAGCAGAAAGTTCTATGAAAAATTTTGTTCCTTTTTTTATTTCTGATTCAAGCCAGATTTTACCATTGTGTTTTTCAATGATTTTATTTACAATTGATAGCCCGAGTCCTTCTCCGGTTACAGATGAATTTAACCGTTGAAAAATCTCAAATATCTTCTGATGGTATTTTTCAGGTATGCCGGGTCCATTATCCTCAATACAATAAATAATCTTATCATTATTGGGTGTGCTGCTTATTTTTATATATCCTTTTTCTTTATCACAATATTTTATTGCATTGTCAATTAAATTAGAGAAAACCTGGTTTATCAGCACTTCGTCAGCTTTGCATCTGTTCAACGTTTCTATGTGAACTTCTATATTTTTTTTCGCAATCAGAAACTCGAATGAATTAACGATGTCTTTTAATAAAGCGTTCATGTCAATAGTTTTAATATTGACAACAATTCTACCCATTCTGGAGAGTTTTAGTAAACCATTAAGTAAAGCATCCATTTTTCGAACGCTGAGTTCTATATATTTCAATGATTCATCTATATCTTCTTTATAAATTGATATAACTTTTTGTTTTATAACAGAAAGTAAAGTTTCTTTATCAATCGTATCTTTAATGGTCCTGCAGCTTTCAACAAGTTCTTTTGTAAATCCTTGTATATTGACTAAAGGAGAGCGTAGGTCATGGGAGGTAACATATACAAACTGTTCCATCTCTTTATTTTTCTCCAATAGTTCAACATTAAGTTTTCTAATAGATTCGTTATAATTTTTACTCTGTATAGTTTTCCATAATCTGTCAATTACAAGTGTGAGCTGATGAATATCAATTTCATTATAATTGCCTTTTTTATTTGCTACTGTAGCAATAGCAACTATTTTATTGTTTTCTTCGATAGGTACTGTTAATACACGATCAATATTAATATGCCAGTTTGGCAGTTTCTTTTTTTGTGGGTATTCATCATAATTGTTAATCAGTACAGGCTTTTTGGTGCGAACAGCAATTGAAAACAAGTTATTTTCTGTTAAATCAAAATCTAAAGAAAGATCTTTAATATCAGTATTTTTCATAATATCTTTAGAAAATGAATGTAACCTGAATTTTGTTTCGTTCTCGTTAACAAATGCCAGGAAAGCAATTTCGCTTTTTGTCAGATTAACACATTCCTGAAGTGCAAAATCTGTGATTTCCTGCAGTTTTTTCTCACCCATCTGACTTAATGAAAGCAATGCTTTAAGGGCATCTTCGGCTTGTTTCCTTTCAGTTATATCTGAAAATATAACAGCGAATTGCCCTTTACGCGGACTAAAAGCCCATGCATCATAATATTTCTCAAGACTTGCAGAATAATTTTCGTAATGTAAAAATTTCCCTGTAAGAGCTACTTCAGCATATTTTTCAATCCAATAGGGTTCAATATTGGGAATTAACTCTTTTACTCTTTTACCGGAAATATTTTCGATGTCTAATCCTGTGAGTTGTTCAAATGCAGGGTTTGCAGAAATATAACTGTAGTCAACAGGTTTACCGGCATCATCAAGTATTATCTCATGCAGTGCAAAGCCTTGAGTAATATTTTCAAATAAAAGTCTGTACTTTTCTTCACTTTCTATCAAAGCTTTTTGGGCTTCTTTTCTTTCTGTAATTTCCCTTATTATTGTCTGTACAGCTTGTTTGCCCATATAGATGATAGGTATGCCAACAACTTCAACATCAACGGTTTCTTTATTTAATTTGACAAATTTCTCTTCAACGAAACTTTGTGGTTGATTTGTATCGAATATCTTTTTAATTCTTTGAAGAGCCACTTCTTTATGGTCGGGATGAACAAAATCAATGGCGTTTTTATTAATTATTTGTTCAGGGTATTCTGCACCAATTAGTTTAATGGCTGCAGCATTAGCAAATACAATTTTACCCATAATATGAATAATAATAGCATCGGGAGAATAATCAACAATTAGCCGGTACTTTTCTTCGCTTTCAATCAAAGCTTTTTGTGCTTCTTTCCTTTCGGTAATGTCTCTAATTATCGTTTGTATAGCTTGTTCACCCATATAATTGATAGGTATAGCTACGACTTCTACATCAAAAGCTTCATTATTGAGTTTAATGAATTTCTCCTCCATGAGATTTTGTGGCTGGTTTATTTCATACATCTTTTTAATTCTTTCAATGACTACTCCTTTATAGTCGGGATGTACAAAATCTAAGGTGTTTTTATTTATTATCTGATCTGCGGACTGTGCTCCAACCATTTTTACAGCTGCATCATTAGCAAAAACTACTATGCCCTTTTTATGAACAATAATAGCATCAGGTGTATAATCAACTATTACTTTATATTTCTTTTCACTATCAATTAAATCTTTTTCAAACTTCTTTCTCTCTGTAATATCTCTGAAAAATGACTGGTAAGTGTTATCAGGCATTTTTCTTGAGTTCATCTCTACAGGAATTAAAGTACCATTTTTACATAAAACCATCCTTTCATTTTTCAGAATAACGTCCATTTCCAGTGTGCTGTACTTGAGTGGGCTTCTTGCAAGCTCTTCTTCTTGAAACAGATCTATAAAATTTAAAATAAGCAATTCATCCTTTGAATATCCTGTCATTTTAACTGCTGCATCGTTTACAGTTATTATATTCCCATTTTCGTCACCTTGGAAAAAAGCATCAACCGCTAAATCAAGCAACATATGGAATTTTTCATCACTTTTATGCAAGGCTGCTTCTATTTGTTTTTTTTCTGTTATATCAGTATGGATACCAACAAGACCTGTAATTTCACCTTTGCTGTCGAAAATTGGGTAGGCACGAAGTAAAATGTTTAACAAATTACCTTCTTTTGATATCATTTCAACTTCACCAGAAAAATGATTACCTGACATTATTGTTTTAAAAACCTCAACTTTAACCTCTTTGTATTTGTAGGTATTAGAAATCTCATTATCTTTAATGAAGCCGAATAATCTTTCAAAAGCTGCGTTCTGATATGTATGTTTTCCTTCTGGTGTTGCCATGCCAATAGCATCAGATGAGTTTTCAATTGTTGCTTTAAACAAGCGAAAGTTATCTTCAACCAATTTACGCTCCATTATATCCCGGACAATGACCATTATTGCAGGCTTGCCATTATAATTGACAAAATTTGAATTTAGTTCTAAATGCAGATTAAGACCCGATTTATGAACAGCAATAATTTCATATATACTGGGGATATCAGTCGTTTTTGATAATCTGGCTTTATAATATGAAATAATCAATTCGTGATAATCGGGATGAATAAAATCTAAAAATGACCTTCCGGTAACTTCTTCTATTTTGTAACCGGTCATTTCTGATAATTTCGTATTAGCGTAAACATATTTATTGTCTTGAATAATAGCTATACCATCGTTAGCTTTTTCTACCAATGTTTTATATTTCTCTTCAGATTCGCTAAGTGCCTTTTGGTATTCTTTCCGCTGAGTTATATCTCTTACTATTGCCTGAAGGTAATCCTCGTTTTGAAGTTCTAACTTATTTAAGCTTATTTCACAATTTATAATAGCACCATTTTTATTCTGATGATTCCATTCAAAGTTCTGAGGTCTTCCAGTATAAGCCTGACTTATAAAATATTCTGCCTTTTCTTTTGAATTGATGCCATCAAACTGGTATTCAGGAGAAACAAAATCGGGCGTTTTGCCTAATATTTCTTCTTTAGGATAGCCAAATATTTCTAATGTCTTCAGGTTACAATTTACAAATTGATTGCCTTTCAAAATGAAGATGGCATCATTAGCTGTATCAAATAATTTTCTGTAACTATATTCACTTTGTTTTATGGCATCTTCAGCTTTTTTATTGGCTGTATTATCACTAAAAACTAAGATAACACCTGTTATGACATTATTTTCATTTTTTATTGGAGCAGCACTGTCAGAAATAATATATTCTTTACCATCTTTTGAAATCAAAACAGTATGGTTGGCTAAACCTGTAATCAATCCCGTTTCCAGTACTTTACTGATAGGATTAATACATGATTCGCGAGTAAACTCATTGATAATATTAAATACTTCTTCGAGGGGTCTGCCTATAGCGTCTGTTTGTTTCCATCCGGTCAACTTTTCAGCAGTTTTATTCAACATCGTTATTTTTCCATCAGCGTCTGTGCTTATTACACCATCACCAATGGATTGAAGCATAGTTTCATATTGCAATCTCTCTTTGCTAAGTTCATTTTTAATGTCTACTCGTTCAGTAATATCAACAATATATCCTTCTAGCAAAACCTTGTCGTTTACATGAATAAGTTTTCCCTGTTCCCACACCCATTTTATTTCATTCGATTTGGTAATTATTCTGTATTCGAGAGTAAATGGCTTGTTTTGATGAATTTTTTTCTGAACAGTTTCCCATACATATTTTTGGTCATCAGGATGTATTATGTCGTTAAAAGATAATTTAGTGTTATTTATAATATCTTCAGGGTTATATCCTGTAAGTTTTATACAACCATCGCTTATAAAACCCATCGTCCAGTTAATATCGTTATTACACTGATAGACCATACCAGGCAAATTATCTAGCAATGCGCTGTACATCCGTTTGCTCTCAATAATTTCCATTTCATAATCATGCCTGTCAGTAATATCAAATGCTGTTAAAATGATAACAGGTTCTGCCTTATAATATGATTTAACAGCACTAATATTAATCCAGCTGACAGCCCCTTTTTTATCTATCAATTGAACATCAAATCTTGAGTTGTCAGTTTTGTTAATTTTTGTTTTATCAAAAAGATTTTGAATTAATAACTTGTTTTTTTCTCCATTTAAAATATCAAGAAATGACATTTTAAAAAGTTCTTCTTTTGTGTAGTTAGATAATTCACAAGCAGCATTATTAATAAAGAATATCTTTTGGATGTTAAATATAAAAATGGCAGCAGGTGAATTATCAGTTAATGTTCTGAAACGCTCTTCACTCTCAATAATTGCCATTTCAGAGCGTTCGCGTGCAAACAATTCTTCTTTTAACTCTTTGTTGCGTTTATTTATAGCTCTTTTAAGTGTAAGATTCCATATTATTATAATAAATAATACCAAACATATAAATAGAAAGATAATAAAATAGTCTTTGATAAATCTTGAAAAGGATGCTCTCTCAGGCTCTAAAGATGAAAACCATTTCTGATATAGTTTATCATAAGTACTGTTTTTTTTAGTAATTGACAACCCTTCGTTTAAATAATAAATGAGTTCCTTATTATTTTTATTAACAGCAAAACAATACTTCTGAGGATATAAAATATTAACAGCTAACTTAATATTGTCGTATTTGTGCTTATTAATAATGAACAATCCTTGCAATTTAGGTAAGAGAGCAATTTTTGATGGGTTTTCTTTAATAATTTTCAAGGCTTCTTCAGCATTGTTTACTGTTGTGATATTACTTTCACTTACCTGCTGTTTTAAAACTTCGCTCATAATATCACCCTTAATTACTATTATTTCATCATTATAGTTAATGGAATTTATCTCATTAGGGTAGTTTTCGTTGTAGAAGGCACCATAAGAAACCAAATTATGGGGGATGCTTAAATTAAAATTTGCGTTTCTGTCAGCAGAAAATAATATTGATAATACATCAATTTCCCCATTCTTAAACAAAGTATATGTCTCATTCCATGGTTTGGCAACTATTACATACGGTTTGCCGTAATCAGTTAAAATGCTTTTGATTAAATCAACATTAAAACCTGTAGGGTTACCATTATTATCAAGGAATTCATAAGGAGGGTAATTATTGTCGATGCCTACTTTGATAGTATCTTGTGCATTTAGAAAGTTGTAAGTAAATAAAAAAACCAACAACAGATAATTCTTAATTATAAAATTTTTCATTTCTGTTAGTGTTAAATGATATTTCACTGAAGCAATATTTTTTATAAATATAGCTACAATTTATAATATAAAATAAACAAAGGAATAAAATTAGCTAAAAATATTTGGAAAGAAATAATAAACAAGGCTGGTTCCAATAAGAACCATTAATAGAATTATAATAACCAATTTTTTCCCGAATTCCAACTGTTCGTTTGCTTTTCTGAGTTCATTTTGTCTTATTATTTTTCTTATCAGATTAGCTATTCTTTCGAATGCAGTTTCACTTTTAATGACATAATCATAAGCACCTGCTTTAATAGAATCAATAGCAATTTCGAGCTTGTCGTAAGCTGTTAACATGATAACTGTCGAATATGGAAAAGAGGCACTAATTTTTTTGAGAATTTCCAAACCATTCATCCCATTGTCTAACGCATAGTCGAGCAAAACTATGTCAGGCTTAGCTTTCATCTCTTTTAAACAACTTTCTCCATCATTAAAAATCTTGAGGTTGTTATAATTTAAGTTTATAAGTTCATTCTTAGCCAAAGTAGAAAAAGCCATGTCATCGTCAACAATAAAAATCAATGGATTCTTGGGATTCTTCATATAAATAAATATTAATTTAAGTTAAGAAAAATAATGTAAATGACTGATTATTAAAATAATAAAAAAATTAAATACTAATAAAAATATTACTATGAATCATAATTTATCATAGACAAAATTAATAAATATTTAATTATAAACAAAATAAATATTAATTATTAACAAAAAAATAATTTAACATATAATGGTTTAGGAGAAAAAAACATTTAATACTAATAATCAATTAAATAGGAATAATAATTCGATGTGGTCTTTTTTGTGAAAATAAGAAAAGTATAATTAATTTTGTACATAATTTTTAACAATTGTGCGATATGAAATGTAACTTTATTGATGAGCTCAGATGGAGAGGGATGATACATGATATTATGCCTGGTACGGAAGAACTGATGCAAAATGAAATTATTACAGCCTATGTAGGTATAGATCCTACTGCTGATTCACTACATGTAGGTCATCTTGTGTCTATAATGATGTTAAAACATTTGCAGTTGTGCGGACACAAACCTATAGCGCTTGTTGGTGGAGCTACCGGTATGATTGGCGACCCTTCGGGAAAGTCTGAAGAACGTAATTTGTTGTCGTTGGAGGTGCTAAATCACAATGAAAAATCAATAAAGAATCAACTTATAAAGTTTCTGGATTTTGAAAATGGTTCTAATAAAGCTGAGTTGGTCAACAATTATGACTGGACAAAGGATATTAACATGCTTGATTTTCTTAGAGAGATTGGCAAACATCTGACTATCAATTATATGATGGCTAAAGATAGTGTTAAAAGCCGTCTTGAAGCAGGCTTGTCCTATACTGAATTTTCATATCAGTTGTTGCAGGCTTATGACTTCTATTTTTTATATAAGAATTATAAGTGTCGTCTGCAAATGGGGGGTTCCGATCAATGGGGCAATATAACTACAGGTACAGAACTTATCAGACGCAAATCAGGAGGTGAAGCTTATGCTCTTACCTGCCCATTAATTACTAAAGCCGATGGTAAAAAATTTGGCAAAACAGAAGAAGGTAATATCTGGCTCGATGCCCGTCTGACTCCTCCATACAAGTTTTATCAGTTTTGGCTCAACTGCTCTGATGAAGACAGTGAGAAATATATAAAAATTTTCACGCTGTTCTCTAAAGAAGAAATTGATGTTTTGATTGAAGAGCATAAAAAAGCACCCCATTTAAGATTGTTGCAAAAATCACTGGCTAAGGAGCTTACAGTTTTTATCCACTCTATTGAGGATTATAATACTTCTGTTAGTGCTTCTGAGATATTATTTGGCAATGGCACACTGGAAATGATCAAATCTATTGATGAAAAAACTTTTTTGTCTGTTTTCGAAGGTGTGCCTCATTTTAAGATTAGTAAAGCATTACTAGTAAACAGTGTTTCGATTGTTGATTTCCTTTCGGAAATAACATCTGCACTGCCTTCTAAAAGTGAAGCCAGAAGAGCTCTCAAGGAAAACAGTGTAAGTATAAATAAAGTAAAGGTAAAAGAAGATTATCAGGTGTCTGTATCAGACCTTATCAAGGATAAATATATTCTTATTCAGAGAGGTAAAAAGAATTATTTTTTAGTGACTGTTGAATAAACACAAACGACCTTGCCTTTTCTTTTAATGATGGTGGTGTGTCAAATTACTAATATGATTGTTGCTGGTTGAGCTGTGATTTTTGTCATATTCATCATTAAACGAATCCCACCCGCCAGGAGTAAAAGGGAACTTTGCATATAAGCCGGGTGCAAAATAATGTTCGCTTTCACTATACCTGAATCTTAAATCAATACCTATTAGTGCGTTTGCCCAAATGGAGGTTTGAATAAACATTTTACAACTGCTATCTTTTCTTATTTCCAAACAAGGACCTGCCGAAATACCACCCCAGATAATGCCTGCCTGAGCTTCAGTATATACTCTCCATTTCGATTTTTGATGTTCAATTCCAATATCGCAACCATAAGGAAGGGTATGTGAAAAACTCCAGTATGCTAATTCAAAGCCAAAGCTAGCCTTTACATGCTTATTGCCTATGTTGATATGAAGCATAGGTCCGACAGAATAAACACTCTGAGCGTTTCCCTCTTTACAAATGATGATTGTTGAAATTAATATTATCAATGAAAAACGTTTCATATTATTAGTATGGTTGTTATTGTGTCTTCAGCAAAAGTAACATAATAATTTTTTAATTCACAAAAGAGATATTAACTATCACTGTCCTAATCCCTGACTGTTTTATTTATCAATCAAAGTATATTCTTTGATTTTTAGGATATTTTATGGAATAATTAAACAAAATGTTTTTTGTTTCGGCTACACCCAGATTAAGATCCCAACTAATCTTTCCTATTTTATCGTCCAGCTTACCATTGCTGGTTTCAATCAGTTCAACAGCAACAGATTTAAGCTCTGTCAGAGGATAATTTTCTTCAACAATTACTTTTACAGGGTACTTTTTATTGTTCTTAACGGAGATATTCCAACCTACAGATTGTTTTATATTGCTTCCAAAAATTACACGGTCGGTTATTTCTTTTTTATAAGTTCTTTGAACAAAAATACCTTTGTCTCTGCCCAGAGAGACAGATAGTGTATCGTTTAAGACCTGAGTGTTGAGATAGGATTCACCAACAAAAGTACCCTGAAAGTAAACGCTGGTTTTGCCATCAATAAGGTTCAGAGCCGTCCAGTTGGTTATATTTGCGACAAGAAAAGCATCCTTATCTTTCTTTGGAACAACATAGTAAACATAATCAACAGGTATTTTTGATTCCTTAATACGTATCAGATAATCTTCACCATCGCACATTATAGTGTATGGGCTTTCAATTTCATACTCTATATTGGCTACTTGCATGTTTAAAATGTTTTTGATTAAATCAGTAGTTTCAACTTCTTTGCTAACCTTTACACCATCAACATAAAAAATCTCCCCTTCATTTCTTGCTCCTCTTACACTACCCATTTCACCTTCCCATGAATAGGTGCCTTGTGAAGTCTTTGATACAGACTGAGCACTACGACCAGGCATTTTTCTTATTTCCTGTGATGTGATAGTTGCTCCTGATGAAGTCTGGTCCATCGAAATTAAGGGTACATCATATTCTTTAACAACTACCTCTGAAAGCATCTCTGCACTGGGCTCTATTTCTAAATTTTTAAAGGTTATCTGATCACCATTAACAATAACATTATTAATGACAATACCCTTATATCCAATACTGTTGATTTTAATATTGTAACTACCAGATTTTAATGGTTTTAAGATATATTTACCGTCAATATCAGATGAAGTTCCTGCTATAAAGCCTCCATCTTTTTCGGCTACTACATTTGCAAACGGTATGGGTTCTTTAGTCTGTAAATCTTTTATGATACCTGTTATAGCACCGCTACCTTCAATAAGGCTGCCATCATATTTATATATTGTTTTTGTCGTTTCTCTGGTTATAGGAATAGGTTTATTAGCATACCAAACAGGTAATTCCGGCTTTTCACCACTGAGTGAGGGATTTGAAGCTGATAACTTTATTTTTACATCTTTCCAGTCTTCACCTGATGTCTGATATATTATTGCCTGATAAACCAGCGTAAGAGGTTCATTAACATCAGAAACCCTGAAATCATAAGAAGGTGTCCATTTGGCTTTTGTTATATAGTAATTAAAAACTAATTTTTCGTTAATACTTTTTTCGGCATCAATGGTGATGTACAGCTTGGTTTCTTTTTTTTCTTTGAGTGCTTTGAGTTTATTTTGTTCGTTATATAGTTTATATGTTTCATCCACAGTATTTTTAATATCCTGTTCAATTTTCAGAATTGCAGCTTTTATCTCGTTTAATCGTAGCCTGAAAAAGTCTGCCGCTTCTTTTAACTCGGTAATTTTTACACCTGCCTGTTCGGTTCCTAGTTTGGAGTTGTCAAGGAGTATTTTCTCTTCACGTTGGTAAACATCAATTTTATTTTTAAAATCTTTTATTGCTCTTGAATTGGCTTCAATTTGTTTTTCAATATTTACTATTTCTTTTTCTTTTTTACTGTCAAGTACAGGTGTTGTGGATGTTTTTACAGAGAGAATTTTACAAGCATTTACACTCTTAACCTGTAAGCTGTTAGTGATAAGGTCTGCTGGTAAACCACTAATAAGCAATATCTTAGAACCTTTTTCAAGCTTTAAAGAGGATTCACGCTGAATCTGTGCACCATCAAAAAAGATAGTAACTTCTTTTATCTGGGATTCAACCCTTAATGTATCTAAAGCAAAAATCATATTTGCCTGACACATCATTAAAATTAAAAATAACTTTTTCATCGCTGTAAGTTTTTAATTATTAAGTATTTTTGGATAATTTTTCTTAAATATAATACAAATATAGAATAAATGTTAGTTATAGCAGAATGCGGTTCAACTAAAACAGACTGGTGTATATATAATCCCAAGAATGGTCATGTTGATTTAAAGAAAACAATGGGTATCAATCCTTATTTTTCAAAAGAAGAGGATGTATTGGCATGTTTAAATACTGAATTAGGTGTTATTGATACCATTGAAATAAGTGAAGTTCATTTTTATGGACCTGGATGTTCACAAAATGAGCAAAAAGTGAAACTGCAAAGATGGTTGCAAAGTTTTTTTATACATGCTGATATTGAGGTAGAAACTGATCTGCTGGCGTCTGGCAGGGGGGCTTTTTTAGATGAGTCAGGCATTGTTTGTATTTTAGGAACGGGCTCTAATTCAGGAGTTTATAAGAATGGACAAATTACAAAAACATTTCCTTCATTAGGTTATCTTTTTGGCGATGAAGGGAGTGGCGCACATATTGGCAGGCAGCTGATAACAGATTTTTTAAATGATGAATTGCCTCCTGTTGTAAAAGACTTATTTACTCAAAAATATAACATAGGATATAAGGAGATTTTAGACAATGTGTACTCAGGAACTTATCCAAACAGGTATCTTGCTTCATTCACCCAATTTGTTATTGATAATAGTAACTTTGCCTATTGCAGAACACTTGTTGATTATGCATTTGACCTTTTCTTTACAAAGAGACTGTTAAGATATTCTGGTTTAGATACATATACTGTTAGGTTTGTAGGTTCAGTAGCTTATTCTTTTAGTGACATATTAGTAAAAGTAGCTCTGCGACATGATGTAAGGCTAGATAGTGAAAAAGATATTATTAAAACACCTTTGGAAGGCTTGATAAAGTATCATTTCGGTGACTTCGAGAGCCTCAGTCACCATGATATAGTTGGCTGAGGCTCTCGATTTAGTTGGCTGAGGCTCTCGATTTAGTTGGCTGAGGCTCTCGATTTAGTTGGCTGAGGCTCTCGATTTAGTTGGCTGAGGCTCTCGAAGCCAACGTTTTACTTACTAATCAGTTCAACAATCTCTTCTCTTTGCTCAGGGTGAAACCAGTTAATTGTTTCATCTTTTCTAAACCATGTTAATTGCCTTTTGGCGTATCTTCTGGTATTTGTTTTAATGTTTTCAATGGCTTTTTCGAGGCTTATTTTATGGTCAAAATAATCAAAAAGTTCTTTGTACCCTACTGTATTTAAGGCATTAAGATGTTTTAATGGGTAGAATTGCTTTGCTTCATCTATAAGACCTTGTTCAAGCATCAGGTCAACTCTTTTGTTGATGAGTTTAAAAAGTTCTTTTCTATCCCTGTTAAGTCCGATTTTAATGATATTAAAATCTCTTTTTTTTGGTTTGTTTTTTCGCAGTTGAGAATATTTTAAACCAGTTGCAAGATACACTTCTAAGGCTCTCATAATTCTTTTAGGATTAGCCAGATCTGCAATGCTGTAATATTCGGGGTCAATATTTTTAAGCTGAAAACGTAGAACTTCTAATCCTTCGTTGAGATATGTTTCTTTAAGAGATTGTCTAATTTCAGCAGTAGGGTCGGGGAGGTCATCAATACCGTTGCAAAAAGAAGATACATAAAGCCCCGAGCCACCGGCAAGGAATACATAATTATTTTTTTTAAACAATTCATAGGTACAAGCTAAAGCCTGTTCTTCAAACATGGAAACGTTATAATAATCGTGAATTGAAATACTGCCAATAAAGTGATGTTTCACTTCATTTAATTCAGCCGGGCTTGGTGTGGCTGTTCCTATTTTAAGCTCCTTATAAAATTGTCTGGAGTCGGCGGAGATTATTTCGCCAGAAAAATGTTTTGCGAGTTCTATACATAGTTTTGTTTTACCAACAGCAGTTGGTCCAACCAAAACAATAACATATTTATTAGAATTTGAGTTCATCAAAGCCTTCTCCAAGACCATTTTCACCCCCCTCTAAATCATTGAAGCCTTCTTCTTCAAAATCATTTTCCGGGGTCTCAACATCCAATTCTTCATTAGCCTCAACATCGGGTATATTATTTTTTAAAGTCAGGTTGGTCTTTTTTGTTGGCAATTCACCAAAGATTTTACTGCATATCGGATATTTAATATTTTTATCTGCTTCTATTATTTTCATCAATTCGATATACAAAGTCCATGGTGTAAGAAAATCATAGATATAAATAAATCTTTGGTGGGGGTCCTCAATAATTTTAGCGAGTTTAGTGTCAGACATTAATAAAATCTTTTTCTTTTTTGCCTTGCTCTCTTCATCATCTTCGTATAAGTCAGTATCTTCATCAATATGCATATCAATTAAAGAAATTTCTGTCTTTTTTTTCCAGATGTTATTGCTCATATAAAATGATGCCAATTCTGTACCTGAGAATTGGAGTACACTTTGAATAATATTATGGAATTCAAGAAAGGTATTTGTAGGTAATATGTCAATTTCGAAATAAAAATCATCATTGTCTTCTAGGGTGATATTGAATTTGTATGTGTGCATGGTTTTTACTTTAAAATTATTTATTGCGGTAAAGTTAAAATAAAAAGAAAATAAAAAATCAATTTTTTATTGGATAAATATTATTTTTTTTTGCTATTTCGAGCATGTATTGAAAAGCTTCTTCGTAATTATTTGAAATTAAGCCGTCTAAAATGGCATCTTTAATATTATTTTTAATAATACCCACTTCACGACAAGGGGATAATCCAAAAATATTCATTATTTCTTCACCGGAAATGGGTGGTTGAAATTCTCTTATTCTGTCTTTTTCTTCAATTTCGACGAGTTTTATTTTAACTAATCTTAAATTGCTGATAAATTTTTTTACTTTTTGTTCATTTTTCGACGTTATATCAGCTTCACATAAAAGAAGTAAATCGTCAATGTCATTGCCGGCATCAAATAGTAGCCTTCTTATTGCCGAGTCAGTGATATCATTTTCTGTGAGAGCGATGGGTCTCAGGTGCAGTCTGATTAACTTTTGAACATATTTTATGTTATCACCCAAAGGTAATTTCATACGTTTGAAAATAGCAGGAACCATTTTTTCTCCTATAAATTCGTGAGCATGAAATGTCCAGCCTTCTTCAGGATAAAACTTTTTTGTAATAGGTTTGGCAATATCGTGAAGAATAGCACTCCATCGTAACCATATATTGTTACTCTTTGCAGCAATAGAATCCAAAACCTGAAGGGTATGGTAGAAATTGTCCTTATGTCCTTTATTGTTAATAAAATCAACACCCTGAAGGTTGGCAAGCTCGGGAAATATTACATGCAATAGTTTAGTGTTGAAGAGGATATTAAACCCTATTGATGGTTTTGTACTGGCAATAATTTTGTTTAGTTCATCAGTAATGCGTTCATTAGAAACAATAGTTATACGCTCTTTGTTTTTAATAATGGCATTGATTACATCGTCATGCAATTTAAAATTCAACTGTGTAGCGAATCTTACAGCACGCATCATTCTTAATGGGTCGTCAGAGAAAGTTATATCAGGATTCTGAGGTGTTCTTATAATTTGTTCTTTTAAATCTTCCAGTCCATTGTACAAGTCAATAATTTCTCCGTAATTTTCAGCGTTCAGAGAAATTGCCATGGCATTTATTGTAAAATCTCTGCGCATGATATCCTCATCGAATGTAGCATTCTCAACAATGGGTTTTCTTGAGGTACTGCGATACGATTCTTTTCTGGCGCCAACGAATTCAATTTCTAATTCATTGAATTTCAACATGGCTGTGCCAAAATTTTTAAATACTTTAATAGAAATATCAGATCCGAGGCTTTTTGCAACATTTTCAGCAAAAATAATCCCTTCGCCCAGTACAACAATGTCTATATCTTTACTTTCTCTGTTAAGCAAAAGATCTCGCACATAACCGCCAACAATAAAAGCTTTTATCTGCATTTGCTCAGAAATAGCAGCAATAGATTTGAAAATAGGTTGGGTTAAAAAGTCTTTCAAAATCAAGTAGGATTTTAGTCCCTAACAATGTCTATTAGCCCGTCGTCGGTAATTTTAATAATTGTCGATGGTTTAATTTCAGTTACTTTGTTTCTTTTAAATTCTGCAACATAGTCAGCAAATTTTAGAATTTCTTCTGATATCATTGAATAGACCAATGGCGGTATTTCACCGGAAATATTGGCAGATGTTGAAATAATGGGTTTGCCAAGGTTTTCTATAATCTTTTTACAAAATTCATCTTTTGTTATTCTTATAGCCACTGAACCATCAGGAGCTATAACATTCTTGGGTAGATTTTGTGCATTTGGATAGATGACAGTTAAAGGTGTATTAAATTGATCGGCAAAATCCCATAAAATGTCGGGAGTATCTCCCACATATTTGAAAATTTCTTTTTTGTCTTTAACTAAAATAATAAAACTCTTTTCCTGAAAGCGACGCTTCAGCTTATATATCTTTTCAATGGATTTTTTATTAGTTGCATCACATCCAATACCCCACACAGTATCAGTAGGGTAAACTATAATCCCCCCCCTTTTCAATACTTTAACTATTTTATTGATTTCGTTTTCCATAAATTATCCAAATACGTAATGCTAAAAAGCATTTTCACAAAGTTAGTGAAAATTGAATGATTTTTTCAAAATATTAAGAAGAATATTTACATCAATTTTTTGAGCACAATAAAAATGTTTTTCAGGGCATTTAGATTTGCCATGATTATTACAAGGACGGCAGTCGAGATGTTCTTCAATCTGGACAACATATGACTTGTCTGCTAAAGGCCCGAAGCCAAAAGAAGGCAATGTGGCACAGAAAATAGCAGTAGTTGGTGCATTAACAGCAGAACATAAATGAAGGGGTGCTGAATCGTTTACAAAATTCATTTTTGCATATTGCATGAGAACTGCTGATTGTAAAAGGCTCAGTTTACCACATAGATTAATAATACTAATTTTTGAATTATCACATTTTGTTTTTATCTCATTAGCAAGTGCTATATCGGCTTTACCTCCGGATAATATTATATTTATCTTGAAATCAATGGTATTAAAAAATGATAACCATTTGTTAATTGGGAATTGTTTTGTAAACCATACAGAAGCAGGAGTAATGCAAATATAAGGATTTGTGATATAGGGCTTTACAACCTCATAGTCTTTCTGAGTTGGATATAACTTAGGTTTTACAAATATGTTATCAGTTAAATGGCTTATCAAGCTTAGATTTCGTACTGTTTCGTGAGGATTATTATTATCATTAATTAAAGTATGTCTTATTTTTTTTGTGAAAAGAAATGACAGTGGATTTTTATCAAAGCCGACTTTTTCTTTTGCTTTAGAAAAGGCAGTCAGGAAACCTGTTGAGAAAAATCTTTGCAGGTTAATTGCTACGTCGTAATTATTTTCACGAATATCTCTTAATAGCTTTAATAAATTTTTATTTTTATTTTTATTCTTATCCCATATCAATATTTTGTTCAGATATGGATGATTTCTAAATAATTCTTCATTACCTTTTCGTAAAAGAAAATCAATCTGAGCTTCTGGATAGAATTCGTGTAATTTCTCAATGAGAGGCGTTGCCAGTATAACATCACCGATAAAAGCTGTTTGTATGATGAGAAATTTTTTCAATAGCGTTGTTTTGATAGAATGAAATAAGTTTAGACATCAACATTGTATTCTCTTAGGGCTTCATTGAGAGATACTTTTAAGTCAGTGGAAGTTTTCCTTTGCCCAATGATTAAAGCACATGGGACATTATATTTGCCTGCAGGGAATTCCTTTTCGTAAGTTCCCGGAATAACAACAGAACGCGAAGGTACCCGGGCCTTGTAAATATCAGGTGTATTTTTAGTTACATCAATAATTTTTGTTGATTGTGTAATTACAACATTAGCTCCCAGTACAGCTTCTTTTTCAATAAGGACACCTTCAACTAAAATACATCTGGAACCGATAAAGCAATTATCTTCGATGATTACGGGATTGGCTTGTAGCGGCTCAAGAACACCACCTATACCAACACCACCACTTAAATGTACATTTTTGCCAATCTGAGCACACGAACCAACAGTAGCCCAAGTATCGACCATGGTACCGCTGTCAATATAAGCTCCAATATTTACATATGAAGGCATTAATATGACTCCTTTTGAGATATAACTTCCGTAACGGGCTATAGCGTGAGGTACTACTCTTATACCTAAATCTTTATAGTGTTTTTTTAATGGAATCTTATCGTGAAACTCAAATGGGCCAACTTCAATTGTTTCCATTTGCCTGATTAGAAAGTAAAGGATTACAGCTTTCTTTATCCATTCATTAACAATCCATAACTCCTTGATTTTTTTTGCAATACGTAATTCTCCTTTGTCAAGCTTATCAATAACATTATTTATCGCATCAAAATAAGTTGTATCTTTCAGTAAATCACGATTTTGCCATACTTCTTCTATTAAATCTTTAGTTTTTGAAATCATAATTTTATTTTATTCATTCAAAAGTAGTAAAAAATTGAATTCTATGATTTTGTTTTTAGATATTTCAGGACTAAAGTCCTAATAAGTGGAAACTATAACCATGGGTTTAAGTCCGTGGTTTGTTATAGGGCTTGCTTAATAACTCATAACATTCTAATTAATAATGCATTATGTGTATTAAATGAATAGAAGGTGCAAGGATTTATTTTGTTTTTAGTAAAATACCGTGCATTAGAAAAGGTAAGACATTACATTTTTAGCCTAAATTATTCATAACTATAAATATAGAAAAACAAACGAACATTCGAACAAACTAATTTAGAACAACGAATAAAGAAAATTCATAATTCGTTATTCAAACCTGCCTACCGGACAGGTAGGTGTTCTATTGTTCTACTGTTCAATTAATTTTAAAAAATAAAAAATTGAGTTTTTCAGCAGGACCTATAATAGAACTATATCGAAGGGCTTTAGCCCTGAAAACAAAAAAAGGCTGATTAAATTAACCAGCCTTTTCTTTTTTTAGTCAGAATTATTTGATAACATTTAATTCTTTGCCAACTTTAATAAATGCAGCAATAGCTTTATCCAAGTGTACTCTTTCGTGAGCAGCTGATAGTTGGATACGGATACGAGCCTGTCCTTTGGCAACAACAGGATAGTAGAAACCAAGGACGTTAATGCCTTCTTCTAACATTCTGGCAGCAAATTTCTGAGACAAAACAGCATCATAAAGCATTAAAGCAACTATAGCTGATTCACTTGGTTTGATATCGAAACCGGCTTCTCTCATTTTACCCTGGAAATATTTTGCATTTTCAACTACTTTATCTCTGTAAGAAGTTGTTTCGGTGAGCATTTTAAATACTTCAAGAGATGCACCAACAATGGCCGGAGATAATGAATTAGAGAATAAATATGGACGTGAACGTTGACGTAAAAGAGTAACAATTTCTTTCTTAGAAGTAGTAAAACCACCTAAGCCACCACCTAAAGCTTTACCTAGTGTGCCGGTGATGATGTCAACACGACCCATCACATTATGGTATTCGTGAGAACCACGGCCTGTTTTACCAATAAAGCCAGCAGAATGACATTCATCTGTCATTACAAGGGCATCATATTTATCTGCCAGATCACAAATCTGGTTCATTTTTGCAATATCACCATCCATAGAAAAAACACCATCAGAAACAATAATTCTGAAACGTTGTGCTTGAGCATCCTGAAGTTGTTTTTCCAAGTCGGCCATGTCAGCATGGTTGTATTTGTAACGCACTGCTTTGCAAAGTCTTACACCGTCAATGATTGAAGCGTGATTAAGTGCATCTGAAATAATGGCATCATTTTCATCAAAGAGTGGTTCAAAAACACCACCATTAGCATCAAAGCAGGCAGCATATAAAATGGTGTCTTCCATACCAAAAAAATCGGCGATTTTAGCTTCCAATTCTTTGTGGATGTCTTGAGTACCACAAATAAATCTTACAGAGGATAACCCATATCCATGAGTGTCGAGCATTTTTTTAGCAGCTTCAATAACTCTTGGATGTGAAGATAAACCCAAATAATTATTGGCACAAAAATTAAGAACTTTCTGACCTGTGTTTAAGGTTATTTCGGCTCCTTGTGGGCTTGTAATAATTCTTTCATTTTTATACAAACCAGCGGTTTTAATTTCTTCAATAACATTTTGAAGATGTTTTTGCATTTTTCCGTACATATAATATGATTTTAAGTTAAAGGACTTTTATTAAAAAAAAATATGTTCAAAATTAGAAAAAAACTGTTGATAATAAAATATTTTTAAAATAATCTTTGAAAAAATGTAAATAACCTTTTCTACTCATTTTAAAAATGAAAAGAAAATTACTGTTTATCAGTTTCAAGATTTTTTAAGCTTTGTGGTATTGTTCAAATAGATAAATAGTTAAAAAGACCTGACTGCACGCACATAGTTTACTAGGCTCTTGTTGTTCTCTCCTTGGCTCCCACTGTAAAAGCCTTCCATCCATGCAAAGTAATTTAAGTAGCTATTACTCTTGCTGGAACTCCAATAGATGAATCCAGAAAAACCTCCAATGACAACTTTATTTAAGTAAAGCTTTTGTAATTCATCTTTACTTGGTAAATACCAGTCATTATAACTATTTAAATCTAAATCTTCACATAATCTTGCTGCTATTCCGGCTGTTGAACATCCATTTACGATGTCTGTAGTGTTCTGATTGCCTGTACCTATAGCTGTACCCTCTGCACCTGATAATGCTTCTCCTGAACAACCCCATTGTGTCCCTGTGCTTTGGTCGCTTGGAGCAGCTATTAATCCGTGTGTTTCTCCTGCAATATAACCTGGGTCGCCGGCTTGTAAAATATATGCAATAATACCTCCCTGATAGCTTTTACCAATATATAAAACGATAGTGCCATCTATTTTGCACCAATCCATTCCGTTGTAAAATAAAGGTAATTTTATATCTGTATTATAAATCATCAAGCCTTCTGCAGGACTTGCTATAGCTATCATCTGAGCTGAAGTCATTCGTGGGGGTAAAAATCCCTTAGTTGTAGAATTCACTTCAAGTTTAGCTGAAGCATTTAGGGTTGTTGTTCCAATACCGACGTCAACATTAGAAATTATCTTGTTATAGTGGATTTCAAGTGGGGTAAAGGGGCCATTCAAATGTTCTATACCAACTTTAAGTATATTATAATGGTCTCCGGGAGTTGAATAAAATCCAGACCAATCTCCGTCTAAAGTTGCTGGACCAACGCTGATAGCTGGATTCTGTGCATCCCCATAATCGTTAGCCTTTAACTTAGCAGCATATAAATACTGAAGAACATTGAGACTTTCATCAATTTGCACAGACCCTGCAACATTTAATTTCTGCATTCCAGGATTTAAAGTTCCAATACCCACATTACCCCATGCATCCTGATAAATTGAACCTGTAACTAAAGCAGAACCATTCCATTTGGGTGAATATCCCGTAGTAATAATTCCAACCTTTGGATCTGTTTCAGTAAAACTTGTCAGATAGCCTGCATTTGTATGATTTCCCCAACTGTAGGCAGTGTTCCAATTTGTTGAGTTGCCTCCTGTTGCAGTAATGATGCCGTTTACATCTAGCTTAGTTGTTGGAGTTGTTGTTCCGATGCCAACGTTGCCGCTTACAGTCGTATTACCTGCTAGGTTTACCATACCCCCATCATCTGGAGTTATTGTAACATTACCTCCATATCCATGTAATGAGGCAATAAGGTTGAGTCCCCCTTCGTTGGTACCTCTTACTTCCCCAGCACCATTATAACCAACAAAAGTTATTGCGTCAGAAATCTCTACAGATTTCATAATAAACATATTACCATTAGTGTTAATATCAAGGGCATCAATTCCGTTAACTGCTATGCGGGCTGCAGAACCTAAACTGTTATAGAGAAAATTAAGTCTTGACTGACAAGATCCATCTTGTGTGCAAGGGATAAATTCAAACCCATTACCTGTTGAATTACTCAATATACTGACTCCAATAGTGCCAGGGCCACCTGTTGTTTCAAATCGAGAAGAAACTCCTAGTACATGTAGGTTAGTTGCCGGTAAAATTGTACCTATGCCTACATTGCCAGATGGATCCTGATATACTGAACCTGTCACCAAAGCTGAACCATCCCATTTGGGAGAATATCCCAAAGTGTTAGTGCCAACCTTTGGGTCTGTTTCGGTGTAAGTTGTAAGAAAGTTAGATGTCCAGTTTTCCCACTTGCCGGAAATTGAATTATATTTAATCAATTGATTATTTGTTGGTATGGTAAACGAGAATGGATTTGAGGTTATTTCACTCCAAGCAGGTAAATAACTTATTGGACGGTATAATCCGGCATGATTTCCCCAGCTAAATGCTGTATTCCAATTTGTTGAGTTGCCTCCTGTGGCCTTGACAACGCCATTTACATCCAATCTTGTAGTAGGACTGGTAGTTCCTATACCGACATTACCATCTTGTGTAATAGCCATAACTGAATTGCTTATATCTGCTGAAGCATAATCTGAGGATGTTCTGCTTAAAAAGTGCATTGTGCTTACTCCCCAGGGGCCACGTCGTTCTACGAATATTCCCATTTTGGCAATGGCAGCATCATCAGGGGCGAAAAGAATGCCCACTCCTGAACCTGTAGCAAGAGTTAAGTTCGTTAGTTTAAGGTTCATCTGTGAGCCGGATGTTTCTGGTACACGGATTTCTAAAGGATATAAATTCCCTATACCCATATTCATACCAATGCTGACATTGCCTGTAGAGCTAACTCTCACTTTTTCAATATTATTTGTCTTTATAACAAAATCATTGACATCAGTAGTTCCAACAAAATTTGTTTCTGCATGAGTACCGGTATTTCCAAGTAATGACCATGCATTTAAAGCCCCGTCTGTACCTGTCGTTCCAGTTACGCCTGTTGCACCTGTTGCACCTGTTGTTCCTGTTATACCTGTGGCTCCTGTCGTTCCAGTTACTCCTGTAGCACCAGTAGCACCAGTTACTCCTGTGCCACCAGTTGTTCCAGTTACTCCTGTGGCACCTGTTGATCCTGTCGTTCCTGTTATTCCCGTGACACCAGTTACTCCTGTAGCACCTGTCGCTCCTGTTACTCCCGTGGCACCTGTTGTTCCAGTTACCCCTGTAGCACCTATTATTCCTGTTATTCCAATGTCGCCTGTGGCTCCTGTCGTTCCAGTTACTCCTGTGGCACCAGTTGTTCCTGTTATTCCTGTAGCACCCGTAGGTCCTGTTATTCCTGTGGCACCTGTAGGTCCAGGATTTCCATTTGCTGAAAATAATGCATAAGGAACACTCAAAAATTCACTTGTTCCTGTAATAGTATATACTGCTCCGCCTGTTGGGTCTGTTTCTGTCTTTATGAAATAAGGTCCGTTTGACCAGTTGATGGTGTCAAAACCTAGTCCTCCACCTATTTCAATGTTCACCAATCCATTCGCATTAGTAGATGTAGTTCGTGTTTCAACATATACTGGTGTACCTGTTGAAGAGCCTTGTAAAATACTGATCTTCATTCCAACAGCATGATTTGTAATAAGTTGATTGCTGATATTGCGAATAACTGCCTGATAGCTCATTTTATGCGGACTTTGAGCCTTTACAGTTATCATTAAGAATAGGAGTACTATTATTGATAATATTTTTTTCATTATGTTTAGTTTTTAATGATTTTGAATGTTTTGATTTCATTACTCCCTTTTATTATTTTTAGAAAATAAACAGCTGTAACATAATTTTCGAAAGTAATGCTTGTTTCTCCAACTTCCACTTTCTTTCTATATATAAGTTTTCCATTGAGGTCATAAAGAGATGCAATAAATTGTGTTTGCAAAGCTTCCCCTTCTATTTTTAATATAAGCATATCATTTGTAGGATTTGGATAAACCGAGTATTGTAAAATAACGCCTATGCCCTCTTCTAGTCAGGAAACAGCAGAGATTTCAAAAGGTTGTTGTACACCTTGCGCCAG
>Ga0114951_10001977_pt1 | contig 24193 bp, 31 predicted proteins | sample AM7aDNAmetaG_FD_88677 | JGI IMG/M metagenome (GOLD analysis project Ga0114951, IMG submission 88677) | Freshwater microbial communities from Finland to study Microbial Dark Matter (Phase II) - AM7a DNA metaG | ecosystem: Environmental > Aquatic > Freshwater > Lake | place: Finland: Lake Alinen... | reverse complement strand
GCGGGCACCGCGACTGCTTGAGGGAAAAAGCGACTTGTCCAACTCCGGTCGGTCACTCACAAAATGAAAAGGCAAATGGAACATTCGCCCTTGCCTGCCTGAAAATCACGGGGTTGGTCGAGCTCACTCGTTGAATCACGGTGCGTGACGGAAGGGCGGAAAATTATGCGACAATCGCCAACCTTATCATGTACACCTGATATGGACGACGTCGAACAGAGGCGGATTACAACTGCCAGACTACTTTTCCGCCGACAATCGTGGCTGTCGCGCAACCTTTGAGTTCCCGACCGTGGAACGGCGAATTCCGGGATTTGCTGGCGCTTTGCGTCACGTCGTAAGTCCACTCGCGCGAGAGATCAATTACAGTCACATCGGCGTCGGCGCCGACGGTGAGCGTGCCTTTGGCGAGGCGCAACAACTTGGCCGGGTTGACGGTGAATTTCTCGACGAGCTGTTGGAGTGTTAAAACTTTTTTATGGACGAGCGCCAGCGAGAGTGCGAGTTCGGTTTCGAGTCCGATGATGCCGAACGGAGCGACGTCGAACTCGACTTCTTTTTCGTAATTACAATGCGGCGCGTGGTCGCTGGCGATGCAGTCAATCGTGCCGTCGGCGAGACCTTCGAGCAACGCCTGCCGGTCGGCTTCGGTTCGCAGCGGCGGATTCATTTTGAAATTCGTGTCGTAGGTTTTGCACGATTCGTCGGTGAGCGTGAAATGGTGCGGGCAAGCTTCGGCGGTGATTTTAACGCCGCGTTTTTTTGCTTCGCGCACGAGCGCGACGCTACGCGCGCTGGAGAGATGTTGGCAATGCACCCACCAGTCAGCCATTTCGGCGATGAGGATGTTGCGCGCGACGATGATGTCCTCGGCGGCGGCAGGCCAGCCGCGCAGACCGAGGCTGACGCTCCAGTACCCTTCGTTCATCACGCCTTCGGCGGAGAGGTTGTAGTCCTGACAATGATCCATCACCGGTAAATCGAACATCTTCGCGTACTCGACGGCGCGGCGCATGAGGTCGTTGTTCTGGACGCAATGTCCGTCGTCGGTGATCGCAACGACACCGGCGCGTTTGAGCGAGCCGATGGGCGCGAGTTCTTCGCCTTTTAGTTCTTTCGTGATCGCGCCTGCCGGGAAAACGTTGACGCTCGCGGCGGCCTCGGCACGTTGTTTGATGAACGCAATAGTGCCCGCGTTGTCGGCGGCGGGCGAGGTGTTCGGCATGCAGACGACGCTGGTAAATCCGCCGCGCGCGGCGCAAAGCGTGCCGCTGGTGATGGATTCCTTGTCGGCACGTCCCGGCTCGCGGAGATGAACGTGCATATCAATCAAGCCGGGCACGACAAATTTGCCTTTCGCGTCGAGCACATCGGCGTCTTTCGGCGCGGAGCCGCTGGCGATTTTGCCGTCGGCGATGACGAGGTCGCGAACTCCGTCAATTTTATTTGCCGGATCGAGAACGTGACCGTGTTGGATGAGGAGCGGCTTCATGCGGGTTGTCCTCCGGAGCAAAGATAAAGCACGGCCATGCGGACAGCGAGGCCGTTGGTGACTTGTTCGAGAATGACCGAGCGGCTGCAATCGGCGACATCGCTGTCAATCTCGACGCCGCGATTGATCGGGCCGGGATGCATGATCATCGCGTCGGGTTTGGTGCGCGCGAAACGTTCCTTGTTCAATCCGAACATCGCGGTGTACTCGCCGATGCTGGGGAACATCGTCTTGCGCTGGCGTTCGTGTTGGATGCGGAGCAGATTAATAACGTCGGCGTCGCGAATCGCTTCCTCCATGTCGTGCGTGACGCGGCAACCGAGTTGCTCGAACACGTGCGGCACGAGCGTGGACGGCCCGGCGAGCGTGACTTTCGCGCCGAGCTTTGTCAGCAACCAGATGTTCGAGCGCGCGACGCGCGAGTAAAGAATGTCGCCAAGAATCGTTACATTTAATCCGGCGATCTTGCCTTTTTTCTCGCGGATGGTGAACGCGTCGAGCAACGCCTGCGTCGGATGTTCGTGCGCGCCGTCACCGGCGTTGATGATGCTGGCTTTGACAATTTTCGAGAGGAAATGCGGCGCGCCCGCGGCACCGTGTCGGATGACGATGATGTCGGCGTGGAGCGCTTGTAAATTCAGCGCGGTGTCTTTCAACGTCTCGCCTTTGACGAGGCTCGATGCGTTGGCGGTAATATTGACAACATCGGCGGAGAGCCGCGTCGCCGCCAGCTCGAAACTCGTGCGCGTGCGCGTGGACGGCTCGATGAAAAGATTGATGAGCGTTTTGCCGCGGAGCGACGGGACTTTTTTGATGTTACGCTCGCCGACTTGTTTGAACGCCGCGGCGGTGTCGAGGATGTGGAAAATCTCGTCGGCGGAAAGTTCCTGGATACCGAGGAGATCTTTACGTTGCCAGGTGAACTTGGTCTTTTTCATTTCTCGATCACCACCTCATCTTTGTCGGCGATTTCCGCCAAGCTCACGGTCACGCGTTCGGTCATTGATGTCGGCAGATTTTTTCCGACGTAATCAGGACGGATCGGAAACTCGCGGTGACCGCGGTCAACGAGCACGGCAAGCCGAATACATTTCGGTCGGCCAAAATCGGAAAGCTCATCCATCGCCGCACGAATCGAACGGCCCGTGAACAACACATCGTCCACCAGCACGACGGTCTTGCCAGTCACATCAAACGGAATATCCGACAGCCCGACGGCTGGCGGCGTCTCGCGCAAATTGAGATCGTCGCGGTGCATTGTGATGTCGAGTTCGCCCGTCGGCAATTCGCGTCCGAGAATTTCGCCGACCTTCGTCGCGAGCCGGTGCGCGAGCGGCGCGCCGTTGGTGCGGAGGCCGACAAACACGATCGCGTCGGCTTCGGGATTGCCCTCGACAATTTCATGCGCCATCCGCGCAAGTGCGCGCTCGATGGCGGCAGCATCCATGATCGGCGCAACGCTCATGGCACAAAAAACGCCGCCTGCCGACGTGCGGCAGACAGCGTCCTCTTCAATTGACCTTGTTTCATTTGTTGCTCCTTTTCGACCTCACAGGGCCAGCTTAAAGGCGCCTTGCTAACTCGACTACGATTTCGACGGTGCCGCTTGCAGGCGGCGGGCTCTGCGCCAATTCGAACGGTGTTTGACGATCCAGTCCAATAGCGCCCGCTCAAACCCCACGTCATACCCCGCTTTCTCACTCTCCAGCCATTTGTGACGGAGAATCTCCTCCCGCTCGGCAAGGAACTCCCGATACAGTGCGGAGTTCATGACTATCTGCTTCGATTCCGAGTTGGATTCGTTCTTCTCGCTCACAGCATTTACCTCAAACGTCACGATTGCGGCGCAATCTACCTGACCCGTTTCCCAAATGCAACAGTCTTGTTACCCCGTCGTCGCCCCACCATGCTCCGCACGATTTCCGTCAACGACAGCGTCGGTTCCCATCCGATAAACCGCCGTATTTTCCCCGTGTCCGGCACCCGCCGCCGCATATCCTGAAACCCCTTCGCGTACGCCACCTCGTACGGCACGAACTTCAACTCCAACCGCCCACCCGCCGCCGCATTCACCAACCGGGCCAGCTCCTCGATTGTCACCTCTTCCGTGCTCCCGACATTGAACACCTGCCCGCTCGCCTCCTCGTGCTGCGGCAACTCCGCCAACGCCCGCACCACGTCGCTCACGTGACAAAAACACCGTCTCTGTTGCCCGTCGCCGTGAATCACAATCGGATCACCACGCCGCGCCTGTTCCACGAACCGAGGCAACACCATCCCATACCGGCCCGTCTGGCGCGGTCCGACCGTGTTGAACAGCCGCACAATAAACACCGGGATGTTCTTCTCCCGCCAGTACGCCATCGCCAAAAATTCATCCAACAACTTCGAGCAAGCGTAGCCCCACCGCGAAAACGTCGGCGGCCCGATCAATAAATCATTCTCCTCGCTGAAGCTCGCCTTTTCGCTCTTGCCGTACACCTCCGACGTCGACGCCAGCAACATGCCCACGCCGCACCGCGCCGCCGCCGCCAACACGTTCTCCGTCCCCGCGATGTTATCCTGCAACGTGTGCACCGGCCGATGCACCACCAACTCCACACCCACCGCCGCCGCGAGATGATAGACGAAGTCCACCCGCGCCACCAACGGCTCCAGCGCCGCCGCGTCGAGAATGTTCCCCTCGGTGAAATGAAAGCGCGGATGGCCGTCGAGCGACGTCAGGTTCGCGCGCGCGCCGGTACTCAGATCGTCAATGACGAACACCTCGCACCCCGCCGCGACCAACGTCTCGGCAAGGTGTGATCCAATGAATCCCGCGCCGCCTGTGATCAAGATTCGTTGCACACCGCACAGTATAAATGTCGGCGTTCGAAAGCCAATTACTAAACACTGCGTTAGGTGAAGAAGTGCAAAGAAAGGAATGTCATAATAAAAGCGGTGTTGCCATTCCGTCACGGATTCGTTACACAATTGTGGCAAGGAGAAGTGCCATGCTTAGACGATTTATTCCGCAGGAATTTGATTTCTTCGATTGCTTCGAGAAAGCGGCCGCGGAGGCGGTGACCGCCGCGAAGTTGTTGTTGAAGATGACGGAGAATTACGGCGACGCCGACCCGATCGCGCGGGAGATCGAGGCGGTGGAACACGCTTGTGACGACATCACGCACCAGGCGATGGACCGCCTGAACAAGGTGTTCATCACGCCGTTGGACCGCGAGGACATCCACGCGATCATCATCCGCCTCGATGATGTGGTGGACTTGATCCATGCGTCGTCCAGCCGGATGGCGTTCCTGCACATCGAGAAGCCGACGACCCATTCGATCAACATGGCCAAGCAGATCGTGCGCGGCTGCGAGAAGATCGCCGATGCGGTACGCGGGCTGCGCTTTACGAAGAATTACGAGCAGGTCACCAAGGACTGCATTGCCATCCACGAGGCCGAGAACGCCGCCGACGATCTTCTGCATTACGCGCTGGCGGAGCTGTTCACGACGGTCAAGGACCCGATCACCGTCATCAAGTGGAAGGACATTTACGAGAGCCTGGAGGCGGTGACCGACCGCCAAGAAGCCGTCGCCAACGCGCTGCACGGCGTGATCGTCAAGATGAGCTGACATGGAAGCCTTTCTGCGCGATATCGGTGAGATCGTCCGCAACCCGTACGTGGCGTTGATCTTCTTCGCCGCGCTGGTGTTCGACTTCATCAACGGGTTTCACGACGCCGCCAACTCCATCGCCACCGTTGTCGGCACGCGCGTGCTGCGTCCGTTCCAGGCAGTCTGCTGGGCCGCGTGGTGGAACTTTGCCGCAGCGTGGCTCGGGGGTCTTTACGTTGCCAACGCCGTCGCAAAATGGGTTCACCCCCAGTACGTGACCATTGACGTTATCTTTGCCGGACTGCTCGGCGCGATTGTGTGGAACCTCATCACGTGGTTCGTCGGCCTGCCGTCGAGTTCGTCGCACGCGTTGCTTGGCGGGTTCGGCGGCGCAGCCATCGTCCACGCCGGTCAAGTCGGCGGCGTACTCTACACGGCCAAGGTCGTCACAACGGTCGAGTTCATCGTGTTGGCGCCATTGATCGGCTTGGTGCTCGGGCTGGTTTTCGTGGCGATTGTGATGTGGGTGTTCCGCAAGGCATCCATGATGAAGATGGACCGGTGGTTCCGCGTGGCACAGCTCGGCAGTGCCGCCGCCTACTCGCTCGGCCACGGCGCGAATGACGCGCAAAAAACCATGGGCATCATCGCCGCACTGCTCTACGCCACTATCTGGAGCAAGAACCAGGCGGCGTTTGCCGCTGGCAAGGTCCAGTTCCCGTTTTGGATCGTGTTGGTCTGTCACGCTGCCATCGGTCTGGGCACGATGTGCGGCGGCTGGCGCATCGTTAAGACAATGGGCATGCGCATCACCAAGCTGCGGCCTTACGATGGCGCCTGTGCCGAACTGGCCGCCGCCACGTCGTTGTTCACCTCAACCGCGCTCGGTATTCCGGTCAGCACCACGCATACGATCACCGGCGCGATTGTCGGAGTCGGCGCCATGCACCGGCTTTCCGCAGTCCGCTGGGGCGTGGCGCGCCAAGTGGTCTGGGCGTGGATCCTGACGATTCCCTGCTCGGCTCTCGTTGCCATTCTCGCCTACTACATCATCAAGTTCTTCCATTAGATCGGCAGCGTGAAACAGAAGCGGCTGCCCTCGCCCACCCTGCTCTCCGCCCAGACGCGACCACCGTGCGATTGGACGATGTGCTTGACGATGGACAATCCCAATCCCGTCCCGCCGAGTTCGCGGCTGCGCGCCTTGTCCACGCGGTAAAATCGCTCGAAGATCCGCGGCAAATGTTCCGGCGCGATGCCGGGACCGTCGTCCGCAATGCAACACTCGATCTCGCCAGCGCCGGCACGCGCGGTGACGGCGACGTGGCCGCCGGGCGGCGTGTACTTGAGGGCATTGTCGAGGAGGTTCACGAAGACTTGGCGAAGTCGCTCGGCGTCGGCGCGCGCAGCGGAAAGATCGGGCGGCATCTCGACGGCAACAGCGATGTTCTTGTCGCGTGCCTGCGGCGCGAGTTCGTCGGCGACGGCGGCAGCAAGCTCGCGCAACGCAACCGGCGCGAAGTTCAGTTGTGCGCGCTGCGATTCGAGCGCAGAGATGTTGAGCAAGTCCTCGACGAGCAATTCGAGACGGCGTGAGTGGCGCTGGATTGTCTGGAGGAAACCGTGTGCACTTGCGGCGTCGGGCGGCGGATCGTCGAGCAACGTCTCGATACAACCCTTGATGAGCGAGAGCGGCGTGCGCAGTTCGTGGCTGACGTTGGCAACAAATTCCTTGCGGACGTTCTCCAGTTGCTTGAGCCGGGTGATGTCGTGGAAGACGACCACTGTTCCGGTTTTGTTCCGGAGGTCGGCGGCGTTGACGGCGAACGTGCGTTCGGTGGGCGTGAGAAACGTGAGTTCGCGCGCGCCGGGCGCGGCGATGAGTTGTTCCAGCTCGACGTTGCGGAAAACTTCGAGTGCGGTCTTGCCGAGACTTTCGTCGCCGAGTTGAAACTGTTCACGTAGCGCCCGGTTGATGAGCCGAATGCGCCCGGCGGCGTCGGTGACGAGGACGCCCTCGGTCATGCCGGCGAGGACGGCGGCGAGGCTGGCTTTTTCCTCGCTGAGTTCGCGCAACCGGGTTTCGAGCTGGCGGGACATGTCGTTGAGCGCGCCGGCGAGTTCGCCGAGTTCGCCGCTGAGGTGTTCCGGTGCTTGTCGGGCGAAGTCGCCGCGGGCGACGTGCCCGGCGATTTCCCGCATCTCGGAAATCGGTCGTACAATCCGCCGCGTGAGCCAATACGTTGATGGAATCGCCAGCAGGCCGACGACGAGGCTGGCAACGGCAACGGTCCGTTGGACGTGGCCGGTCGTGGCGGCGATCTCGTGTAGCGGCAATGCGAGCCGGACAAAACCTTGCGGGGCGCGGACAGCGCAGTAGGCGAGGTCAACGCCGATCGTGTCGCTGTGCCGTCGGGCGTGGCCGGCGCCGTTGCGGAGCGCGTCCTGGATTTCATGCCGGTAAAGGTGGTTCTCGATGGCGGCGAGTTCGTCAGGTTTCTTGTCGGACTCGGCGATAACTTTGCCGTCGGGCGCGATGACGGTGACGCGGAGGCCGGTTTCGGAGTGGAGCCGCGCGGCGATGGCGTTGAGTTGGTCGGGCGGAACGGCGGCGAGCGCGGCACGGGCGAGCAATGTCTGGCGTTCGAGGTCGGACTCGATGCGGCTGCGCAGGTACGGCGGCAGGAACAGGCCGAGGGCGAGGTTGATGGCGAGCAGCAACGCGACGAGCAGCCCGGCTAGCGCGAGGAAGGAACGAAGTTGGAGCGTGAGTTTCACGACTCGGTAAACCGGTAGCCGACACCGCGAACAGTCTCGATGCAATCACCGGCTTTGCCGAGTTTCTCGCGGAGCCGGCGGACGTGAGTGTCCACGGTGCGGGTGTCCACGTCGCCCTCGTAGCCCCAGACATCGGTGAGGAGGCGGTCGCGGGTCTGGACGCGGCCACGACGTTCCATGAGCGTGGACAGTAGTTTGAACTCGGTGGCGGTGAGATCGAAAGGTTTGTCCTTGAAGGTGACTTCGTGTTTGGCGAGATCAACGACGAGGTCGCCGTGGGTGATCTGTTCGGCGGGCTTGACGCCACCGCGGGCACGTTCGAGCAGTTTCTTCACGCGCAGGACAAGCTCGCGCGGGCTGAATGGCTTGGTGACGTAATCGTCGGCCCCGAGTTCGAGGCCTAGGATGCGGTCCACTTCTTCCGCCTTGGCGGTGAGCATGAGGATCGGGATGTGGGCGGTCTTCGGATCGGCCTTGAGGCGTTTACAGACTTCGGTGCCTTCGAGTTGAGGGAGCATCAGGTCGAGAACAATCAGCGCCGGTAAGAGATCGCGGGCCTTTGTTAAGCCCGTGGCGCCGTCGCGCGCCGTGACGGTGTGGCAACCGGCCTTTTTGAGGTTGTACACGACGAGGTCGAGCACGTCCTGTTCGTCTTCGACGATGAGAATGGTGTCGGGCATGGCGATGATTCTACTCGGTTTGGTGGCGAATGTCGCGCGCTTCGTACAAGTAGACGACATCCTCGGCGAGATTGGTGGCGTGGTCGCCGATCCGCTCTAGTTTGCGCGCGACCGTCATGAGGTTGAGGGCGCGGGTGATCGTGGATGGATCTTTAACCATGAGTTCCTCAAGTCACGATGCACTTGTTCTCGAAGTTTATCCACCTCGTTGTCACGGGTGATGACCTCACGAGCAAGGTCGGGCTTGATGTACACGAAAGCATCGAGGACGTCGTGGGTCATCTTTTGAACGATCGCCGCCATCTGCGGAATATCCACCAGCGGCTTGACCGGTGGTTCGCTGGCCAGTTCACGGGAGCGGTGCGCAATGGTGACGGCCTGGTCGCCGATGCGTTCAAGCTCGGTGGCAACCTTCATCGCCACAACAATGAACCGCAGGTCACCCGCCTTCGGCTGGCGCAGCGCAATCAACTGGACGCCTTCACGGTCGACGTCTATTTCCATGCGATCCAGTTGCACATCTTCCATGTCCACTTTGCGGGCGAGTTCGTCATCGCGCTCGACCAACGCCTTGAGCGCGTCGGCCACGCTCTGTTCCGCCAACGCGGCCATGCGCAGCAACATCTCTTTCAAGTGTGTCAATTCATGGTCGAAATGCAGTTCCATTTTATCCAAACCTTCCAGTTACGTAGTCTTCCGTCTGTTTGTTTGCGGGGTTGGTGAAGATCTTGGTTGTGACATCGAACTCCACCAGTTTGCCAAGGTAGAAGAACGCCGTGTGATCGCTGACGCGGGCCGCCTGTTGCATGTTGTGCGTTACGATAACGATGGTGAACTCCTTTTTCAAATCCTGAATCAGTTCCTCGATCTTTGCCGTCGCCACCGGGTCCAGCGCGCTACACGGCTCGTCCATCAGCAGCACCTCCGGCTCTACCGCGATGGCGCGCGCAATGCAAAGCCGCTGCTGCTGGCCGCCGGAGAGCGCCATCGCGGAGTCGTTGAGGCGATCCTTCACTTCGTCCCAGAGCGCAGCTTTGCGCAGGCTGGCCTCGATACGGTCGGCCAAGTCGTTCTTGCTGTTCACGCCCTGTATGCGCAAGCCGTAGGCAATGTTATCAAAAATGGATTTCGGGAACGGATTCGATTTCTGGAACACCATCCCGACCCGCTTTCGCAACTCGATCACGTCCACCTCCGGCGCGTACAAACCCTGTCCGTGCAACGCGATCTTGCCTTCCACGCGGGTCCGCTCGATGAGGTCGTTCATCCGGTTCAGGCAGCGCAACAGCGTGGTCTTGCCGCAGCCGCTTGGCCCGATGAACGCCGTGCTCTGGTTGGGGCGGATCGTGACGTCCACGTCGAACAACGCCTGCTTTGCGCCGTACCAGAAATTCAGTTTTTCAATGTGGAAAACGGGATTATCCATTGGCAGCTCTCAATTTCGCGCGGATGCCAGCTCGCACCAGCACCGCGGTCAGGTTCAACAGGAATGTCAGCAGCAACAGCACCAGCACCGTGCCGTACAAGATCGGCTTCGTCCGCTCGATGTCGGGCGACTGCGTGCTGAGCACGAACACGTGGTAGCCGAGATGCATGAACTGGTCGGTCGGCCCCTTCGGCAGATGCGCTAGATAGTACGCCGCACCCGTGAACATGATCGGCGCCACCTCGCCAGCGCCGCGGCCCACCGCGAGGATCGCGCCCGTCAAGATGCCCGGCAGCGCCTGCGGCAACACCACTTTCCAAATCGTTTCCAACTTCGTCGCGCCGAGCGCGAGGCTGCCCTCGCGGAACCCGTGCGGCACGGCCCGCAACGCTTCCTCCGTCGCCACGATCACCACCGGCAGCGTCAGTACTGCCATCGTCGCCGCCGCCCAGATCAGTGCCGGCTTGGCGTAGTGGAGTTGGCCACCGAAGAACACCTTGTCAATGCCGCCGCCGACGAACTGCACGAAGAAACCGAGACCGAACAACCCGAACACAATCGAGGGGACGCCGGCGAGGTTATTGATGGCACCGCGGATGACGCGCGTGATGAGCGACTCGTGCCGGGCGTACTCGGTGAGATAGACAGCCGTGATGACGCCGACCGGCACGACGCCGATGGTCATCAGCACGACCAGCGCGACCGTGCCGAAGATCATCGGGAAGACGCCGGCTTTTTGCGCGTCGAACATTCCCTCGCTGGTGCCGCCGAAGATGAAGCGCAACGACATCTGCGCCGCGCCGTCCCAGACGATGTTACCGAGGATCACCACCACCATCGCCACAATGCAAAACGTGGCCAGCCCGGTCGCGCCGGTGAACGCCACGGAGCGCCAGTCGCGGATTTTCATGCGCCCTCCAGTCGGGCTTTGAGCCGGTGGACGATCATTTCGCCGACGAGATTGGTGACGAAAGTGACGGCGAACAGGAGCGTGCCGAGCAGAAAGAGGATCCGGTAGTGCGCTCCGCCGAAGACGACTTCGGCCAGCTCGGCGGCAATCGTCGCAGTGATGGTCCGGCAGGAATCGAGGATGGAGGCGGAGACGATGGAGGCGTTGCCGGAGGCCATGAGAACGATCATCGTTTCGCCCATGGCGCGTCCGAAACCGAGGATGCAGGCGGCGAATACGCCGGGCAGCGCGGCGGGTAGGACGACTTGCCAAGCGACCTGCCATGGCGCGGCGCCGAGTGCCAGCGCGGCTTGGGAATAGGATTTCGGCACGCTGGTCAGGGCGTCCTCGGCGATGGTGAAGATAACGGGGATGACGGCAAGGCCGAGGGCGATGCCGCCGACGAGCGCGTTGAGGCGGGAACTGTAGTGGAAAATGGTCTGGAGAATGGTGGCGAGCACGATCAGGGCAAAGAAACCGAGGACAACTGACGGGATGCCGGAGAGCAGTTCAATGGTGGGCTTGACGATTTCGCGGACCTTCGGTGAAGCGAGCTGGGAGACGTAGATGGCGGCGGCGACGCCGAGCGGGACGGAAAACAGCAGCGCAACGAGCGTGGCTTTGAGGCTGCCGATGAACAATGGGATACAATTGTATTTTGGAATCTCGCTGGTCGGTTGCCAGATGTACTCTGGCTTGTCGTACCCCAGCCAGCGATGCGGCTGGAACATCTTCTGCCAACTGGTCGTATTGATGCGGGAGTCGGTATTGGAGACTTGGGCGAGTTCCTCGGCCTTGAGTTCGACGAGCGTCTTGAGTGTCTCGGCGTCGTAGCCCTTCAATTCACTGACGGAGACGCCGATATACTTCGCCAGCTTGTCGGCGGGGAGTTTTGTCGCTTCGTCGGGCGTGAGCGGTTTCTGGGTGCGGGCGTTGCTGGTCTGGCCGAGAATAACGGGCAACGCTTCCCGTCCGACAAACGCGAAGATCAGGAAGATCATCACGATCGAACTGAGCGAGACGGCGAAAATACCGCGCTCGGCCAGCCACTCACCGGGGCGGCTTCGCTTGCGGATGATGGCGGCGCCGAGGTCGGTGCGGGAAAGCGACGCAGGGGCGACGCCTGCGTCGCCCCTGCGTGTTTCAACTGGTTGCTTTTCGGTCATCGCATGTTCTTCGGCAACGGGAAGTAGCCGACGTTCTTGACGACCGCCTGGCCTTCATCGCTGAGACACCAGCCGATGTACGCGGCGACTGCACCGTTATCCTTCACGGGGCTGACGAAGCAGAAGAGATAACGCGAGATCGGATACGTGCCATTCAACACGGTCGCTTCCTTCGGTTCAATCGCTTCGCCGTCGTCAGTCTTGCTGACTTTGATGGCTTTGACACCCTCGGCGTAGGCGATGCCGCCGTAGCCGATGCCGCCCTTGTCCTGCGCGACGCCCTGAATGACGGCGGCGGTGCCGGGCATAGTTTTGGTGGAGGCGGCGAAGTCCTTCTTGTTCAGCACGTGCTCCTTGAAGAACTCGTAGGTGCCGGAGCTGTTCTCACGGCCGTACAGCGAGATCGCGAGGTCGGGGCCGCCGACGGCTTTCCAGTTGGTGATTTTGCCGGTGAAGATGGCTTCCAACTGCGAGAAGCTGAGCTTCTCAATCGAGTTGTCCTTGCTCACGTAGACCGAGAGGCCGTCGAGGCACATCTTGTACTCGTGGGGACGGACTTTGAACTTCTTGACGAAGTCGGCGGTCTCGGAGGGTTTCATCGGGCGGGAGGCGTTGCAGATGTCGGTGGAGCCGTTGAGCAACGCGGCGATGCCGGTGCCGGAGCCGCCGCCGGTGACTTGGACGGTGGTGCCGGAATGTTCCTTCATGTAGGTCTCGGCCCATTTCTGGCCGAGGATGACCATGGTGTCGGAACCTTTGACGGTGACGTTCTGCGCTTGGGCGGCTACCGCCGCGGCAATGAGGATTGTTGTGACGAACAGTTTCATATTTAACTCCTTCTTATATGGATAGTCTTGGTTTGTTACGGTTGTGTTACGGAAATGTTTCGTTGTTGTGAGTTTTGGGTGGTCGCCCCGGCGGCGACGGTCAGGCGAACCGCCGGGGCGACGATAGGAGGACACCCTAGAACTTCCAGACCATGTCAACCTGCAAGAGGTCGTAGTTGCGCACGTTGCCCTTTAGATCGCCGGCACTGTAGAGTGTCGGGAGATCATTCTTAATCGCAGCGGCGTGGGCGTATGTGACCATCAACGTCAGGAAGTCAGTGGGCATGTATTGGCCGGACGCCACAAATCCTTCCATATTGAGATGGCTGTCGAAGATATCGGAGTCCGAAATGTTCTGGTCCAAGGCAAACAGCTCCTGATGTTGCCAGTAGCCTTTGAGCTGCCAGTCACCTTTCTTCTTTTTGGCGCCGATTTCGAGGCCGACCTGATAGGCGTACTTCTGGTCTGTGTACTGTGAGAAGCCGGCATCCCTGGCGCGCTGATCGCCGCTCAAGTTGGTGGCAAAATCGCCAAAAATCTTAGCGGGAATCTTGCCGATCGGGAACGCGAACTCCACCGGCACATCAAAAACCATAAGGTCGTTGATGCCGGTGATGTTGCCGCCAGTCAGCGTGGGCGTGTAGTTGCCGCCTCCGCCATCGTAGGCGTTGGCGTAGGCATAGAGCGTCGGGGCGATCTGTAGCGAGAGGCTCTTGTTGATTTGCCACTTGCCGCCGGCTTGTACACCAAACATCCACACGTCATTCGCGGCGGCGGCGCCGCCAGTAAAGAAGTTTGCCGTGTTGGCCGTATACATAAACTGGCCGAGGTTCAGGAACCAATCCACGTTGCCGGTTTTGAAGGTGAACTTTTCCGCAAAACCTTCAGGATTGAGGTCACCGTCCCACACCATGAGGGTGTTGACGAACGGGTTCTCCATCTTGCCGCCGACAAGCGTCAGCCAGTCGGTGGCTTTGTATTGCGCCCAGATTTGGCCGACGGCAATGAGATCCGTAGTGGCTTTGTTCCACGGCCCACCAACTAACCCCGGTCCCATGGTCGAATTCGACGAGTTGCCCTTCTGCCCCGTCTCCAATCGCAGGCCGTAGGAGAAGTTATCCGTGAACTCGCCCTTGACACCGAACCGCAGACGGTAACGGAACCGGTTCAAGTCTTGGTTGTCCACCGCCTGCTTACCGGTGCCGGCGAAGTTGCCTTGGCCGGCACGCCACTCGTAACGGAGGCGTCCGTCGCCGAAGAACTGGAGGCTGTTGACCCAACTCGACACTTTGACCTTGTTGTACATCTCTGTCGTCTGCGCAAGATCACGATCGGCTTGTTCACGAATTTGGTTGGCTTCCTGTTGGTTGAGGACGCCCTTCTTGACTAACGCGTCAAGAATGGCATCGTTGGCGTACACACTATTGAGCGCGAACGTCGCGGCCAATACCGCGATTAGTATACGATTTTTCATGATGCTCTATCTTCTCCTGTGGTTATGGGTTTGTTTGCGCTCGGACGGTACCGGACAGGTGTGGCAAATCAAGGGCGGTTTTGTTACGAAATGGTGACAAACTCAAAAGCGATTGCCTTTGGCTCCGCCCCATGTAGAGTCATGTGCATGAACAAGATCGTCCTGCTTCTGGCAACAATGGTGATCAGTGGACTAACCGCGCGTGGCGCCACCGCGAAGATCGAAAGCCCGCACACGGCTCAGACATCCGCGTCTTGGACCATGAGCGACCACCGGTTGTTCTGGAACAACAAGGACCAGACGTTGTACGCCGAGGTCACGTTTGACAACCGCCTGTACTCGGACAGCACCAACCCGTTTGGCCGTGAGTCGTTCGTCTTCCCGTTGCCCGGTGTGAAGCTTGATCCGAACACCAAAACCCTTTTCGCCAAAACCAAGACTGGACAGAATGTTCCGGTCGCTGAGATTCGCAAGACGCTTTTCTTGGATACTATCGTGCCGTTGCCGGGAGCGAGGATTTTCGTGATCAAGAAGAGCGGTACCGTCAACCTCACGCTCACCGCAGATACCACCCTCCGACCGGGCTGCTGCGATCGTCACTGGATGGAATGCAGTGACGACCAGTGGCTGCAGAACCTTATTCGCTCGTTCTAGCCAGCACACGGTGGATCTGCCGCAGACAATCATCTGACGACCCGCGAAACTGGATTTCCAACTCACCACTTTCGCCTTCCACCGCCAGCACGCCGGGCAGCCAGCGTATGCGTTGCGCTGCACGTCGAAGGTTGCCGTTGTCTTCTTGCGGATTCACCGTCAAACGAAGCGTCCCGCACTCCAAATATGTCTCGCCAACATTCATGACACTCCTTTACTCACCATAGCAATAAACACGATGCCTGTGTCAACCGCGTGTCGAATAAGTGAAACACGGGCAACAACACTGCTCAGGCGGCCATCAGGCGTTTGGGACGAGTCACCTTGGCGGCTTTCAGTTTCACAGTCTTACGGGTTGGCGACGGCTCTGTGACGGCTAACGCCGGACGGGGCATTTTGAAGGTTGCCAAATGAAGCAACTCGGATTCCGCCTGAAACCAGTCGTCCACATCGCGTCCGTGCCGGCAGCCACGTTGCTGGAACAGTTCATACGCTCGAGCGGCAATCTCGGGGTGCGATGGTTGGCGGGTTCCAATGTCTGTTGAGGTCATGTTCATGATGTTTTCTCCTTTGGTTAAATCTCAAGAAACTGTGGTTTGACGAAAAGCGGCATTCGCTGGATTGCGGATTGTGGCGGTTCGGCGAGATCGCAGACGGCGTGGTGCAGTTCGGCGGCGAGCGTCTTGCGCTCCCAGTGCCGGAGGACGCGTCCGAAACGGATGGTCGCCCAAATCTCCTCGTGGCCGAGCAGCGGCCATAAGTGCGGCAGCAACGTCATCTCGCCCCACCAACACACCTCGTCCGACTCATACCCAATCCACGCCGGCAACACCGGCCAAGATTCCTCCACCGCCACGGCCAACAACGAACTCCGAAACGGCAACACGGTCCGTCCATGCGTGCTGGTCCCTTCAGGGAATATCACGACCCGGGTGTTTTGCTGCACAGCCGACCGCATGCGGAGGCTTGCCAACAGCAACGAACGCCGTTGTTTGCGCAGAAGGAAAATGGTGCCCGCACAGCGCGCCAGCCAACCGAACCACGGCCAACTTCGTACTTCGGACTTGGCGACAAACCGCACTGGCACCACGGCTCCAAATGCGACGATGTCGAGATAGCTGACGTGATTGCACACTACCAACGGCGCCGTGCCGCACGTGCCATGCACGCGAAGCCGCAGGTGGAGCAGACGCGCAATCCGCTGGCACTGACGCTGGAGCCATCGGGCCTGACGCTGGGCGCGCACGGCAGCGTCGCGCCGCCACGCGATGGTCGCGGCGTACTCGGCGAACGCCGTCACCGTGATGCCACCAAAACCAATTAAACGACTGAGCCGGCGACTTGTTGCTGCCATTGGGGGCCAAGATAGAGGCGCGCGGCCTCGGGGTTGAGGTTTTCGATGTCGAGCACAGTCAGGAAATCAATCGTGCCAAATTCACGGTCAATCGCCGGTGGCCCCGCGATCCAGGCGCCAAGTAAAAGATAGGCAGCCAGCAGTTTCGGCACGTGCGGCGCCGGCGGCAACGGTTTCGCCGTCGTGCAAACGGCCAGCGGACGTGGCAGCGTGCGGAACTCCAGCGGCGCGAGATGCCGCTGAGCCAGTTGGCGGTACAGCGCCAGCCCCTCAGCCGTGTTGTTGGTGCTGATCGAACTGCAGCCGATCAGAAACCGCGAGTGATGCCGCGCCGCGACCATGGCGATTCCGCGCCAGAGTATGGCCAGCACGTGCGAATTACGATGCTCCTTGTGAACGCACGCCCGGCCAAGTTCCAGGACCTGGCGGCGCTGGTTTTCAAACGGGCCAAGGTCGAATTCCATTTCGCTGTAGTAGCCGAGTGTCGCCAACGCGTTCCACCCGGTCTGGTAGCGATACGTCCCGACCACCTTGCCCGTGGTCGTCTCGCGCACCAGCAGGTGATCGCAGACGCTGTCGTAGGGGTCTTGGTCGCGTCCCGTGACGAAGGAGGAGACCAACCCTTCCGCCAGTTCCACGTTGAACACTTCAAAGCGCAGCCTCTGTGCTTCCATCACGTCCGCCCGCGTTTCCGCCTCGGTGATGACATAACGTTCGGCCGATGTTGTGGTCGGAGATAGAATTGTATTTTCCATGCCGCCACGATGCGCCACGCTCGTGACCACCAAAGCACGGAATGGTTACGATTCGGCAAACACGGCAAACTCCACCGGCCGCACGAACACCGCCTCGAACAAACCGCGTTTGCGCGACGCACCTTCGATGTGCAGCCCGGCCTCGGCGCTGGCGCGCACGCGAATCAACACGTGATGCTCGGTGACTTCGCAGGCGACCTCGCTCACCCACTGCAAATGCGGCCGGTCCAGGCCGTCGGCCAGCCGCAGCAGCGACGCGAGGCGCTGGATCATGTTCCGGTTTTGTTCCGGCTGCGCGATGTAGTCCTCGTGTCCGGCGGACGGCTCGGATTTGCGGTGGTAGCGCGCAACCATCGCGATCAACTCGATCTCGGCCGGGCTGAATCCGGGAAGCTTGTCGCGGTTCAGGCGGATCAAATCGGCGCTGTGTTTGTGGTGTTTCTTGCCGCTGACGGTCCAGCCGATGTCGTGCAGCAGCGCGGCGGCCTCGAGGATGTCGCGCTCCGCGGCACTGAGTTGATGGAGCGGTTGAAGCTGGTCGAAGAGCGCGAGCGCGAGGTCGCGGACCTTGTGGGCGTGTTCGATTTCCCAGCCGTACACCGCAAGGAGTTGTTCCGCCGGGACGACGCGCGGGTTCATTTCGCGAGCGTGCGGGCCACCAACGCGCCGCCGAGGACGCCGGCATCGTCGCCGAGGCCGCTGTCCACGATCTTCACGCGTTCGTCGGTCGCGCCGATGACGTGCGCCCAGGCGGACTTGCGGATGTGGGGGAGCATCTTGTCGCCGAGCGCCTCGATCAGGCCGCCGCCGAGGATGACGGCTTGCGGGTTGAGCACGTTGATGAGGTTGGCCGCGCCGATGCCGATGTAGTCGCAGGCGTCGTCAATAATTTCGCGGACCAGCTTGTCGCCTTCGAGGTACGCCTCGGCAATGATCCGGCTGCGGATCCGGCGCGGGTCGCCGTCGCACATGTCGTGAACGACACTCTTGCGTCCGTCGGCCATCTCCTCGATGACACGGCGGACGATGGCGCCACGACTTGCCACCGCTTCGAGACAGCCGCGATTGCCGCAGCCGCATTTCGGCCCGCCGCTGGCGATGACGGTCATGTGCCCAATCTCGCCGCCCATGCCAGCGGAGCCGCGGTATTGCTGGCCGCCGATAACGATGCCACCGCCAATGCCGGTGCCGACGAACATGCAGACGAAATCCCGGAGCTTCCGACCGGCGCCGAGATGTTGGACGGCCGTGGTACCGGCTTGGACGTCGTTGACGACGACGACGGGGATGTGGAGACGGGCGCTGAGAAGCTTGCCAAACGGGAAATCCTTCCAGCGAAGGTTGGGCGCGACACGGACGATGCCGCTGCGGGTATCCACCATACCGGGTACGCCGACGCCGATGGCGCAGACGGCGGTGTGCGGGACGGCGGAAACGGCAAGGGCTTCGTTGACGCATTCGGCGATGCGACCAAGGACGGCCCCGGGACCGAGGTCGGGTTTGGTGGATTTCTTCTCGCGGGCGAGGAGGCGGTTGCGTCCGTCAAAGACGGCGGCGAGGATCTTGGTACCGCCAAGGTCGAGGCCGACGGCAAAAGTTTTTCCGCTGGGTCGTTTCATCACCATTCCTCCACGGCTTTGGTGAGCCGTCCGATGAGTTTATCGAGCGCCTTCAGGTCGCGGCGGCGGCCCTTGTGTGGTTTGAGGTCAAGTCCTTCAATCGCGATGATCATGCGCCGCAGCTCGGCCATCCGTTTCGGACTTGGCGCGGCGTCAACCAGTGTGCGGTCCACGCGGGCGATATCGGCCTGGAGACTGGCAAGGTAGTTGCCGCCGACTTCCTTGACGAGGACGCGCAACGTTTGGAGCGCGGCAGAGAGTTCGCGCTGGCGGCTGTGGAATCGAGCATTCATTTCGTTTGGGTGAGGATTTCCTGGACCTTGGCGCGCAGTTCGGCGTGGATGGCGCGGGCGCGGCGGTTCCCGTTGATGATGGTAAAGCCGTACTCGGCCTGCATCCGGCGGAACTCGGCGAGGATGAGGCGCTGAAATTTCATGAAACTCTCAAACATGTCGCGCGACAAGCCGATGTCCATGCCGCTTTCCCAGTAGTTGAGCGTGGCGTTTTTGCGGAAATTGCGCTCGACGAGTGTCTGGGGACTGACGCGCAGGTAGAACACGGCGTCGGGTTTCAGCGCGATGGAGTAGAGCGACTTCACCCAGGCCGGGTTGGCGCCGCGAACGATGTCGCGCGCCATGAGCGTGTAGATGTAACGGTCGGCCAGCACCACAAACCCGGCACGGAGCGCGGGGATGATGCTGTTTTCGAGCTGGTCGGCGAAATCGGTCGCGTAGAACAGGCTGCGGGTGGTATGGCTGAGGATGTTGCCCTGCATGGCGGCATCGAGTTCCTCGGCGACCAGCGTGCTGCGTTTGAGGCCGACGTTGACGGTGCCGTAGCCGAGGTTCTCGAGCCAGTCCTTGAGCATCTCGATCTGCGTCGAACGGCCGGAACCGTCGGCGCCTTCCAGCACGATGAGTTTACCTTTCAACTCGGTGAAATCGCAGCCGGCCAGTTGCGTTCCGAAATGTCGCGTACTGATCTTGGGTGTCGCCTTCATTGTTTGCCCCTCCAGCGGTACGACGGCAGATCAATCTTTTGTTCGACGTACTTACGGACCATCGCCTGCTGTTTCTCGACGGGCAACATGCCGTTCATCACCATGAAGCCTTCCGGCTCCACCATCTTCTTGTACTCGTCGTAGATGCGGCCCTGGAAAATCTTGAAACTGTCGTACTCGTTGTCCGCGAGGTTCAGGTCCATGCCCGCCTCGAAGTACTTCAGTTTGGGACGACCGCTAAGGATGCGGCCCAACGAGACAGCCAGCGGCGTATCGAAGAAGAATGCAATGTCGGGCACGACAGCAAAGCTGTAGAGGTTGCGCACCCAGCGCGGGTCGCAGCCGCGGACGATGTCTCGCGCGAACGCGGTGTACATGTACCGGTCGGCCAGCACGATGTAACCCGCCCGCATCAACGGCAGGATCTGCCGCTCGAATCGGTCGGCAAAATCCGTCGCGTGCAGCAGCGAAAACGTCGTCGGCGTCAGCAACTGGCGTTTCTTGCCCTTGCGCGTCGCGTCCTTGACGAGCACGGAGGAATTCCATTCCGTGAAAAAGACTTTCAGGCCCTGCATCTCCATCCAACGCTTCAACAGATAGACCTGCGTGGACTTACCGGAGCCATCCAGTCCCTCCACGGCGATCAATCGGCCGGGATAATTGTGGTTCTTATTCATTGTCCAACTTCACTTTCTTGACCCAACGCCGCCCGCCGTCAAGAAACTTCTTCACAGTTTCATACCGGCGACGGTGTTCCTTCGCAAAATATTTCTTCAACGGCCCCTTTGGCAGGCGCTCCATCAACACCTCCACGTCGTGACACGTGCCCATCAACTCCTGCAACGTCTTCACCGACTCCATCCGCCCACCCACGTCGGCGCCGAAGACCGTCTCGGCGATCTCCAGACCATACCGGTACTTCTTGACCGCGATCCGCAGCTTGTGAAACGCCACCTCTCGATGTTTCTCGTCGAACCGTTCCAAACACCGGCGCAAAACCCGCCGCAGATCGGCCAGCGCGGCGAGCCCGTCCGTCTTGCCCCGGCGCTGCACCACCAGCGTCTCGACACGCGAGGCGATCTTCGCCGTCGTCATCGCGCGGTACAATTCCTCCAGTTCCGTCCGTGGCGGCACGCGTTTCCGCAGCAACGCCAGTTGTTCCGCCCTGTTGCTGGGAATATTACGGACAGATCCTCCCCGCAGCAGCGTCAGGTTCACATCGAGCACCCGCACCACGCCGAGCGCGTCCCCAAGCCGGGCAATCTGGCGGAGGAGTTGCCGGCACTCGCGCGGATCGAAGCCGTCGGCGAAAACCTCCAGCCCGACCCGCAGCCGGCGGGACGCCACGCGCATCCGATGCACCGTCTCCGCGTCGTCAAGGTCGGGCGACTCCGGAAACAGCCGACGCGTTTGCTCCAACAGGTATTGCTCGATTTGTTCGGCGAGTTTCATTCTTCCGCCCTGGCGCGGCGCAACAACACGGTGACGCGCGCCATCAATTCCCGCATCTCGAATGGCTTGGTGATGTAATCATCGGCCCCGCAGGAGAAACCTTCAAGTTTATTCTCCGTCGAGGCCATCGCTGTCACCATCAACACCGGCGTCTGCTGCGCCGGGCTGACCTTGATGAGGCGGCAGACTTCGAGGCCCTGCATCTGCGGCATCATCCGGTCGAGTATCACCAGTGATGGCTTGTGGGCAAAAACCGCGTTGAGCGCGGCGAGACCATTGTGCGCGATCAAGGAGGCGTAACCATGCCGACGCAGATGATAGGCAATGAGCCGCGCCGTGTCGTCCTCGTCCTCAGCGATCAGAACCAATTGCGGATCCGCTGTGCTCATTAAACAGCCAACTCCAACTCAGGCATCGCGACTTCTTCACGACTGCGCCAGCGGACCAATTCAATCCGTCCGTCGTAATCTTCGACCAGCGCCGTGCTGCTCTCGACCCAATCGCCGCAGTTGTAGTAAGCGATCCCGCGCGCCGTCGTTACGGCGGGCGTGTGGATGTGGCCGCAGACAACGCCGTCGGTGTGGTGCAACTCCGCGAAGTGGGCCACCGCCTCTTGGAACCGTCCGATGAAACTGACAGCCTCCTTGACGCGACCCTTGACGTACGCGCTGAGCGACCAGTAGTTGAGGCCGAGGTGGTTGCGGATGAAATTCAGCGGCACGTTCGCCTTCAACAGCGCCGTGTATCCGAAGTCGCCGAGATACGCCAGCCACTTGGCGTGCGTGATGACCGTGTCGAACTCGTGCCCGTGCAACACCAGCAGCTGACGCCCATCGGCGGTGTGGTGGATGTCGTGTGTCTTGATGACGACGTTGCCGTAGATGCCGGCAAAATGGGCGCAGAACTCGTCGTGATTGCCCGGTATCCAGATCACGTCAGTGCCCTTGCGGGCTTTGCGCAGCAGTTTCTGGATTACGTCGTTATGTGCCTGCGGCCAATACCGATTCCGCCGCAGATGCCACAAGTCCACGATGTCACCGACGAGGTACAGCCGCTCGCACTCGTGGCTCTTGAGAAACTCCAACACACCCTCCGCGTCGCAATGCCGCGTGCCGAGATGCAGGTCCGAGATCCAGATGGTTTTGCAGTTCATGCGCCCATAGCCTCGCCGGCCGGGTTGTCGGTCCGATGACAGGCAGGTTACGGAATGGTGAAAAAGTTGCCAAGTGGCCCCGGATGCGCTACATCAGCGCGCATGAGCGAATGGATTAACGCCGCCAAGACCGGCGAACTCAAGCCCGGCGAAGTCAAGGTCGTCACCGCCGGGGAACGCGAGATTGCACTGTTCAACGTGGAGGGCAAATTCCACGCGATTGACAACCTCTGCCCGCACCGCGGCGGGCCGCTCGGCGAAGGCGTCCTTACCGGCAACATCGTCATCTGCCCGTGGCACGGCTGGCAGTTCGACGTCACCACCGGCGCCTCGCCCGTCATCAAAACCGTTTCCGTGAACAAATTTGAAGTCGCCGTCGAAGCCGGCGACTTGAAAGTGAAGGTGGACTGACATGGCACTGAAATCCGCATGGGAACTCGCCCTCGAACGCACCGGCGGCAAGTCGTCGGTGAAACTCACCGACGCACAGAAAGCGAAGCTGGCCGAGCTGGACAAGCTTTACACCGCCAAGATCGCGCAGGAAGAACTCACGTTGAAACCGAAGATCACCGAGGCCCAAGCCGCCGGTGATGCCGAAGCGGTGCAGAAGCTTGAAGGACAACTCCAGACCGTCCTCGGACGGATCCGCCGCAAACTCGAAGAGGAAAAGGAAGCCGTCCGCAAGGAAACCTGACGCAACCGTGCCTTTGCGTTGCAGTCCGGGGCTATGGTATAAAATTATCATGATACGAACCTGCCTAGTCTGCCAGAGCGCCTTTGAGGCGGCGAGTGATGATCCCGCCATCACGCAAGGCATCTGCCTACAGTGCAGTGAAGGATTTGTCGCGCCCGCACCCGTAATTGCGCTCAGCGAGCTCCTCAACCAGATTGAAGTGCCGGTGTTGTTGATGGACGACGATGTGCGGGTGGCCGGTTACAACCGCGCCGCGCACGCGCTGCTGGGCGGTCAGCACCATAATCTTAGTGGGCGTCTTGCCGGTGAAGTTATTGAGTGCGTGAATGCGAGGCTGCCCGGCGGCTGCGGACAAACCGAGAACTGCAAAGGCTGCGCCCTCCGCCACGCCATCACCACCACCCACCAGACCGGCCAAAACAAACACAACATCCTCGCCAAACAGCTCGACATGCTCATCTCAACCGAAAAGGTAGGACGGTTCGTGTTGCTGCGCATTGACGACACACAGAAATTGTAAACCGGCGAACGTCCTTGACAGAAATTCGCAGGTCAACTTTCATAAACCCATGGTAGCCAAACGACTTGCAAAGCCACCTATGCACATTGTTTGTCCTAATAACAATGTTCGACAGCACGGAAGACACAATGAAACGACTGCTGATTCTCTTTGGGATTTTAGATGCGTTTCTCTTTCTTCGTTTCATCAGCCAAGTTTATGCACCATTTCGGATCGTATCATCTAACGCTTCCATGATTGCGATTTCCGATTCCGGCCTTTGAGCCGCATTTCTTTTGTCGCTTGTTTTCTCCGCCTATGGTTTTATTCGCGTACGACGCTGGGCGCTTGTGCTCTCATACGTTCAGTTTCCGCTTCGCTTCGTGTTCGTTCTTTTGTCGTTCGGCTTCTTGGCTCTTGCGAGCCGCGTATCGGGCACGCCCGGCATATACCAGCCCATTATTTATTTCGCAATGGGTTTGGAGGTTGTCCGGCTTGCTGTCACGATTGCCGCTCATTGTAGCGCCCGAACTGGTTTGAGGAGTTTTCACGTTGGTTTGAGCAATCGTGGCGCTTGTCGGGTAGAGACGTAATACTGACAGAATGTCTGAGGGTGATG
>Ga0114951_10001972_pt1 | contig 24226 bp, 21 predicted proteins | sample AM7aDNAmetaG_FD_88677 | JGI IMG/M metagenome (GOLD analysis project Ga0114951, IMG submission 88677) | Freshwater microbial communities from Finland to study Microbial Dark Matter (Phase II) - AM7a DNA metaG | ecosystem: Environmental > Aquatic > Freshwater > Lake | place: Finland: Lake Alinen... | reverse complement strand
ATCTGCTGCGGCAGCGGGTCATTCACGGTCAATACCCGCCAGGGGAGTTCCTGCCCTCCGAGCGCGCACTGGCGGAGGAACTGCGGGTCAGCCGTATGTCCATCTCGCGGGCGCTGGAGCAGTTGGCGCGCGAAGGGGTCGTCAAGCAGCACCTCGGGACGGGGACGCGCGTCCTGCCCGATGCGGGAAAGCGCCTTCCTCCGGGAACTATTGCAATCCTGCACCGCGTCTTCGAAGGGGCGCCTGCGCCCGAACCTGAACTGATTCTTCAGGGGATCGTGGACGCCCTGGCGCGCGAGCGCTTTGCGTACGAGATGTTCCCCGTCCTGTCCGGCGATTACGTGGGCCTGGTCGAGAAGGCGGTCAAGGTCGGGGAGATTCTTTCATTGCGCGACCGCTACGGCGGATGGCTCTTTGTCGAGACCTGCGCTCCCGAGCAGACCGTGGCACTCCATCGCCTGCACGCGCCGGTGGTGGTCGCGAACCTTGAATCCGAACTGGAAGTGAGCGCCACCTGGGTGGATCACAAGCGCATCGCCGGCGCAGCGGTCCAGATCCTTGCCGCGCTGGGGCATCGCCGCATCGGCCTGGTGGCCACGCAGGCCAATAGCGCCTTCTACAAGAAGACGATTGAGGGATACCGGGAATCCATGACGCGGCTCAATCTGCCCATGGACGCCCGCTGGATTTCGCTCTGCGCGAGCAGCAACTCGCTGGACGCGTACGCGGCGGCGAGAACTCTTCTGCGCGTGGAGCCGCGGCCCACCGCCATTGTCGCCGGGCGCGACCTGCATGCCGAGGCGGTCTGCCGCGTGGCGTCGGAAACGGGGCTGGAGATCGGCCGCGACCTGTCCGTCATCGGCTTCGACAACGTCACCTGGCGTCGGGAGCCATCTGTTCTGACGACGTTCCACGAGCCCTGTTACGAGTTGGGCGCGGAGGCCGCGCGGATGCTGATCGAGCGGATGCACAAGGGAAGCGACGAGATCGAGAAGCGGGAGATCGCCGCCCCCCTGATCCTGCGTCGTTCCGCCGGCCCGCCCGCCGGCGTCGAGCCGGATTCGCAGTCCATTTCGGTGCGGCTGCGCGCGGAGGTGTGAGGCGTCCCGCCTGCCCCGCGGCCCAACGTCATATGGACAACCACGACAGGCCCGCACTCCATCGATAGCCCCCTTGGAATTCGCCATTCGTCATTTCTGGAAAAGTTGTCTTGACAACTTACGCGCGCCGAGGTATGGTACAGGGGCTTAGCTTCAAGGTCCCTGGAGAGCCGTCGTGACGCCACTCGCACGAGCGCCGAAGCATGCGCAAATCGCCGAGAATATCCGGCGTTTGATCCGTCAGGGGAAGGTGCCCGTCGGCGAGGCGATCCCCACGGAACACGCCCTTTGCAAGATGTTCAATTGCAGCCGGGGCACCGTGCGGCGCGCGCTGGACACGCTGGTGCAGGAGGGGATCGTCCGACGGAAGCACGGCTCGGGGCATTATGCGGCCAAGCGCACCGGCTCGCGTCAGATGCTCCTGGGGCTGATCGTCCCGAACATCCTCAATGCCGAAGTGCTGCGCATCGCGCAACTGCTCACCCTCGAAGCGGGGCGCATGGGGTACGGCATCGTCCTGAGCATGACCAATGAGCAGTCCGCCGTCGAGCGCCAGTTCATCCGCGAGCTTTCCCGGCTGAAGGCCGCCGGGGTGATCAAGTTCCCCACGCTGCCGGAGACCGCCGGCTTCGAATCGGATATCCGGTCGCAATTGCGCACCCTCGCGCTGCCGTGCGTCATCATCAACGACTTCTGGACCGACACCGCCCACGATCATCACGTTGCCTTCGACGAAGGAGCGGCGCTGGAGATGGCCGTGGAGCACCTCACGGCGCTGGGGCACAAGCGGATCGGGTGGGTGGACGGTTCGGACGGTCCGCGGCGCTCGGCGTTGCGCGCCCTGCGCGAGGCGCTCGCAAGGCGGAAGCTGACTCTTCCGGACAAGCAGGTCCTCTTCTGCCCGCCGTATGACACGCCTCCCGTCGAGCGGCTCTGGCCCGGCAAACAGCCCGGGCCGACCGCCCTCATCACCCCGTACGACGGAATGGCCGTGCGCCTCGTTGAAACGCTTCCGCGGACCGGGCGCAGGGTGCCCCAGGATGTCTCGGTAGTCAACCTGAACGGCCAATCGTTCTATTCCACGCAGGGACTCGACCTGACCACGGCGGTTCCGCCGTACGACCGGATTGTCGAGAAGGCGCTGGAGATCCTTACACAGGGAGATCGCGACCTGGGGGTCTGTCATTGCATTTTCCGTCCGAGCTTCCACGCCGGAAGCAGCAGCGGGCCGGCGCGGCGGCAGGACCTTAGGCAAACGTAGAGGTGGAATTATGCTGAAATCATCGGCGGTTGAAGCGCTGTCGTCGAAAGTGTTGAAGCTCTTGTCTGAAGTGGGGGTGTTGGTTGAGAACGACGAGATGGTCAAGCTCTGCCTGGCCAAAGGATGCACGGCCGGCCCGGACCATCGCCTGCGCATCCCGCCGCAGCTGATCGCCGAAATGGTGGCGTTCCAGCAGAAAAGCCAGAAGCAGGAGGCGCGCGACGAGGAACTGGTCGAGACCTGCGGCCCCGACTGGGCGCACCACCTGGCCTGGACCGGCACAGGCGAGAAGTTCCGCAAGACGCTCAAGAAGAAGTTCCTCATGCAGGCGTTCGATTGCGGCCCGACCACTTTCTACGATTACCAGGCCGGCAAGGTCCGTCCGGTGAACACGGAAGTGTTCGACAATATGATGAAATTCGCCGAGGCGACCCCCGAGATCGGCTACACCAGCATGTGGTACCGGCAGGACATGCCGCCCCAGATCGAGCGCATCGCCTCGCTTCGCCGCAGCATGGACCTCACCTCGAAGTTCGCCGGCATCGAAGCGATCTACCCGGAGGTGATCAAGTACCTCAAGGAAGCCAGCGTGGTGCTCACCGGCGACCCGAATTCCTCCGCCTACCTGGCCGGCTCCGAGTGCATGACGATGCCGCTGATCCTGGAGAAGCGCTCGGCCGAGGACATCCTCGAGCGCAAGCGCTGCGGCGTGCGTCGCTACCACGTCGCCAGCATGCCGACGATGGGCGTCAGCACTCCCTCGACGCTGGCCGGCTCGATCGTCATGGGCGCCGCCGAACTGCTCGGCGGCATGGCCGTCTGCTGGTGCGTGGACCCGGAGAGCGACATCACGGCGCGCATGATCACCCTCATCGCCGACATGCGCAACGGCAACTCCACCACCTTCGGCCCCTATTACTGCCAGTACGATAACGCCGTGCGCCAGATGTTCGACAAGCTGTGGGGCGGGCACTGCATGGTGGAGGTGTTCTTCAGCCCCACCAGCCGCAAGCCGGGCTTGCAGACGGTGTTCGAGAACTACTACGGAACCACCTGCCGGCGGCGCTGGGACAAGGACGCGGACATTCCCTACGCGGGGATGGGGACGCTCTTCAACGGCGGCGTCGGCTCGCCGACGCAGTTCATGCTGGACATGGAAATCCGCAAGGCGGAGTGGGCCTATGGCAGGCCCATTCAGGTCAACGACGAGACGCTGAATTTCGATGAAATCGTCTCCGTCACGAAAGCGCACAGCAACTTCTTCATGAGCGACCACACCGTGCGGCATTGCCGCGGGATGTGGAACAGCGAATACTTCCGCTCCGACGATCCGTACAGCGGCCAGGCGTGGGACGGCTCCGAGAAGGCGATTCTCGACCGCTGCGACGAGGCATGGCGTGCGAACCTGGCGAAGTGGCAGCCGCCGACTTTCCCGGCGGAGCAGATTCGGGCGATTGACCAGTTGGTGGCGCGGGCCAAAAAAGAATTTGGAATTCAGTAACAGGAGCTCCGGCTATGGCGAAATCGAACGCATGGGTGGAGGAGTGCAACGATCTGGCGCTGAAGGTGCGCGAACACTGCCTGCGGATGACGCACCGCGGCAAGAGCGGGCACGTCGGCAGCATGTTGAGCATGGCGGAGATTCTCTCCGTGCTTTACAAGCGCGTCCTCAAAGTGGACCCGAAGCAGCCGAAATGGGCGGGTCGCGACCGCTTCATCCTCAGCAAGGGGCATGGCGGCGGCGCGGTGTACGCGGTCCTCACCGAACTGGGCTTCTTCCCCGAGGACTGGCTTCAGGGCTATTACCGCGATGAGGGGCGGCTGATGGGCCACATCAGCCATTACGTCCCCGGCGTGGAGTTCTCGACCGGCTCGCTCGGCCACGGCCTGCCCGTTGCGGTCGGCATGGCCCTGGCCGCCAAGGTCGCCGGCAAGAAGCACCGCGTGATCTGCCTGATGAGCGACGGCGATTGCGACGAAGGATCGAGCTGGGAGGCGCTGATGTTCGCCGCGCAGCACCACCTCGACAACCTCACCGTCGTGGTGGACTACAACAAGGTGCAGGCGCTGGGGCATTCCAAGGATGTGATCGACCTCGAACCGTTCGCCAAGAAGATGGAGGACTTCCACTGGGCGGCGAAGGAAGTGGACGGCCACGACGTGGTGGCCATCGACGCGGCGCTCAAGAAGCTGCCCTTCGAGAAGGGCAAGCCCTCCTGGCTGATCTGCCACACCATCAAGGGGAAGGGAGTCAGTTGGATGGAGGACACCGTTTCCTGCCACTACGGTTGCGTCAACGACGCCCAGTTGGCGAAGGCCCTGAAAGAATTGGGGGTGGAATAACATGAGAACACTCTTCAACAAAGTGCTGGTCGAGCGCGCGAAGAAAGACAAGCGGATCTACATGATCCTGGCGGACATCGGCTACGGGGAGATCGAGCCGTTCCGCGAGGCCTTCCCGGAGCGCTGGTACAACTGCGGCGTGGCCGAGCAGAACATGACGGGGGTGGCCTGCGGCGTGGCGATGGAGGGAAACATCGCGATCACGTACAGCATCGCCAATTTCCCCACCCTGCGCTGCCTGGAGCAGATCCGCAACGACGTCTGCTACCACAACGTCAACGTCAAGGTGGTCATCATCGGCGGTGGCCTGGCCTACGGCGCGCTGGGCGTCAGCCATCAGGCCACGGAGGACATCGCGATCATGCGCGCCCTGCCGAACATGGTGGTCTTCTGCCCCTGCGACTTCGCCGAAGCCGAAGCGGGCGTCCACGCCATGCTCGACTACGACGGGCCGTTCTATTACCGCTGCGGCTACAAGAAGGAGCCGCCTGTCCACGATGGGCCGATCAAGCTCAAGCTGGGCAAGTCCATCCAGGTGCGCGATGGGAACGACGCGACCATCATCTTCGCCGGCACCATCGGCAACCAGGTCACCCCGGCCGCCGAAGCGCTGGCGCTCCAGGGGATCAACTGCCGCGTGATCAGCATGCACACCGTCAAGCCGATTGACCGCAAGGCGATTGTCGCCGCCGCGAAGGAGACCGGCGCCATCATCACCGTCGAAGAGCACCAGCTCAACGGCGGCCTCGGCGGCGCTGTGTCGGAAGTGCTGTGCGACGAATGCGTCGCCCCGGGGAAATTCCTGCGCCTCGGTCTGCCCGATAAGTACATCAGCAAGGTCGGCGGCCACGAGTGGCTCCTCGATCAGTACGGGCTTTCCGCGCCGAAGATCGAGAAGACCGTGCGGAATCTGCTGACGAAATAGCGGAGGGTGGTCTGAGGCGTCCGCGCTTTGACCGCGGGCAGGGGCAAGGCATGCCTTGCCCCTACAACGGACGTAGGTTCCGAGCCTGCTTCTCGAATAGCTCGACTTTTTCGGAGTGCCTTGATATGAACTCACGCGAACGCGTCCTTGCGACGTTGAGCCACCGCCAGGCCGACCGTGTGCCGATCGCGGAGATGTGGATCGACCCGAAGATCGTCCGGGCGATCCTTCCGGGGGCGACCAACTCGAATGAGCTGGTCGAGCATCTGGGGACGGACATGGTCACCGTCCTCACCATGATCTACGACGCCGACGAGGTGGAGTGGGTGGACCGGGAGAAGCGCATCTTCCGCGATAAGTGGGGCGCGTTGCAGCACCTCACGCAGGAGGCCATCCCCGTCCCGACCACCCCGGCGCGCATCGAGTCGCCGGAGGACCTGGCCCGCTACACCCCGCCCGACCCGGCCAAGTCGCCGGTGATCGAGAAGGTGCGGCGGTTGAAGGCGCGTTACCCGGATAAAGCCGTGGCGGTGGTGGGGGAATCCGGTTGGGCCCCCGCGGCCTTCATGCGCGGCGGCATCGAGCATCTCTTCCTCGATCTCGCGATGCGCCCGGAATTCGCCAAGGACCTGATGGGCGTCGGCGCGGACTATTACGCCGGCCTCTTCCCGCTGGTCGTCAAAGCCGGCGCTGATGTGATCTTCCTCGGCGACGACTACTCCGACAAGAACGGCCCCATGATGTCCCCCAAGATGTTCGAGGAGATTATCCTTCCGCACGACACCAAGGTCGTCGCCTCCATCAAGAAAGCGGGGGCGTTCTGCATCAAGCACACCGACGGCGACATCCGCAAAATCATGGACTGGTTGGTGGGCACGGGGCTCGACGCCTTCGGCCCGCTGGAGGATGTGCCGGGGATGGAGTTGGAGAAGATATTCGCCAGGTATCCCGGGAAGATCACCGTGATGGGCAACCTCAGCGTGGACCTGCTCGGGCGCGGCTCGGTCGAAGAGGTGATCGCCGGCACCAAGCACCTCCTGCGCACAGTTTCCTCCAAAGGGCCGCACATCATGTCCTCCGGCAACACCATCGCCTCCTGCGTGAAGCCGGAGAACTACGTGGCTATGGTGCGCACCGTCCAGGAGTTCGGCAAGTACCCGATTGATCTGGCGAGGCTGAAGTAACCCGAGTCACGGAGACAGGATATGCGACTCAAAGGCAAAGTGGCCGTCATCACCGGCGCGGGCCGGGGCATCGGCTTCTCCGGTGCGGAGGCCTTCGTCCGCGAGGGGGCCAAGGTCGTGATCGCCGAAGTCTCCGAGGAGTCCGGGCGGGCAGCCGAAGCGAAGCTGCGCGCCGCCGGCGGCGATGCGATGTTCGTCAGGACGGACTGCTCCCGCAGCGCGGACGTCCAGGCGCTCATGGCCGCCGTCGAAAAGCGCTACGGCGCGCTTCACGTCCTGTACAATAACGCCGCGATTTTTCTTCCCCGCGCCGATGGCCCGGTGACGGAACTTGCCGAGGAAACTTGGACGAGAATCCTGTCGATCAACCTGACCGGGGTTTTCCTCTGCTGCAAGTATGGAATCCCCCTCATCGTCAAGAGCGGCGGCGGAGCCGTCATCAACACCGGATCGAGCGCCAGCGTGATGGGCATCCCCGGCTGCGACGCCTACACCGCCACGAAGGGGGCCGCGGTCTCCCTCACGCGCTCCATGGCCGTGGAATATGGCAAGAAGGGAGTGCGGGTGAACTGCATCTGCCCCGCGGGGATCGAGACGGAGATGGTCAAGGCCAGCAGCACGGACAATGCGGACTTCGACGCGGCGTACTTCTTCAAGCGCGCGCCGCTGAGCCGCCTCGGCCGCCCCGAGGAGGTGGCCAACCTGGCCGTCTTCCTGGCCTCCGACGAGTCCTCCTATATCAACGGTGCGATCATCCGCGCGGACGGCGGGATCACCGTGACGCCCATTTCCTGAGCGAACAAGGGAACGCGCATGGCTTACAAAGGCGTGGCAAAGGACTTCAGAGCCTGCATCGAATTGCGCCCGCCGGGGCGGCTGCCGGTGTTCGCCCTCGGGCTGGAACTCGACATGCGCGTGTCGGGTTTGAACCACGAGGAGCAGCGCACGGACGTCGGCAAGGCCGTCCGGGGAATTGTGGACGCCGTGCGCCGGTTCGACTACGACTGGGGCATGGTCTTCCCGGACGACTACATCGAATTTGAGCCCCTCGGGATGAAGATGCGCCTGCAGTCGGACGGTCCGGCCATGGTGGCGGAGTACCTGCCGCTGACGCGCGACACTCTGCGGAAGTTCCGCATTCCCGACGCGGGCAGGGAAATGCGCCTGCCGATCCACCTGGAGATGATCCGCTGCCTCAAGGAAGCCCTCGGCGACACCGTCTGCATCACGGGGCGCATCGCCGCTCCCTTTACCGCCCCGGCGCTGATCTATGGCATTGACAAGTGGCTGATGGCGATGCTGGAGGAGCCGGGGTTGGTGCGCGACAACGTCGAGTTCTTCGTGGACCACCAGAGCGCCTTCGGCAAAGCGCAGCTCGACGCGGGCGCGGACACTCTCTGGCTGGGCGATTGCGTCGCGGATTCGCATTTCATGCGGACGGAACATTACATGAAGTTCGCCTACGAGCCGGCCGCCCGGGTCATCGAGTCGATGAACAAGGCGGGGGGGATGATCATTTACCACAGCGGGGAGACCTCGCTGCCGCACCTGAAGCAGCAGGCTCAATTGCCCCCGTGCGCCATCAACGTCGGCGAAGGCCCGAGCATCGCCGCAGTTCAAAGGGGCCTTGGCGTGAAGAAGTGCCTGACGGGGAACTTCGACCCGAAGTTCCTCCGCGATTCCGAGGCGGAGCAGGTCGCCGACGCGACGGAAGAGATGATCCGCGAGAACACCCCGGGGGGCAGTTACATCTTCAATACCGGCGAGGGGGTCATGTACACCACCCCGCCCGAGAACGTGGAAGCGATGATGCGCGCCGCCAGGAAGACGGTGGCCTCGATGACGGCGTCCGGACGCTGAGACGCCGGCTTGCCGTTCTTTGTGTCTGCCCCTGCTCGTTCGTGCTGAAAGGGTGAGGCCTCACATGGCAAAGAAGAATCAATCGCCGAACGCCGGCGTCGTGGCGGCTGAAGTTCCCAAAGAGCTCAAGCTCCACATGCTGCGGCAGATGATCAGCCTCCGCCGCTTCGAGGAGGAGGTCAAGCGCCTCTACTGCGCTGGTGAGATCACCGGGGCGATCCATCTCTACGTCGGGCAGGAGGCCGTTGCCGTCGGCGCGTGCGCTTGCCTGCGCGACGACGATTACGCCACGAGCGGCCACCGCCCGCATGGCCATTGCCTGGCGAAGGTCTTCGACCTGAACCGCACCATGGCCGAGATGATGGGGCGCGAGACCGGTCTGTCGCGCGGGCGCGGCGGCTCCATGCACCAGTTCGACAAGGCCAAGGGCTTCCTCGGGGGCAATGGGATCGTCGCCGGCGGCGTCGGCATCGCCCTGGGCGCGGCCTTTGCCTCGAAGTACCGCGGGACGGACCAGGTGACCGTCTGCTTCTTCAGCGACGGCGCATCCAACCAGGGGGTCGTGCATGAGGCGATGAACATCGCGTCGCTCTGGAAGCTCCCCGTGATCTGGCTCTGCGAGAACAACCAGATCGCCGCTACGACCACCGTCGCCCGAAGCACCTGCACCCCCGACATCGCCCCGCGCGCCGAGGCGTACTGCATCCCCTGGGCGATCTGCGACGGCAACGCCGTCCTGGACGTCTATCGCACCGTGGGGGAGGCCGTCGCGCGCGCCCGGCGCGGCGAAGGCAGCACGTTCATCGAGTGCAAGACCTACCGGCTTGAACCGCATTGCGGCATCATCGCCGACCAGCGGCCCAAGGAGGAGCTGGCCCTCTGGCGCAGTCCGAAGAAGGACTGCATCAAGCGCTTCGAAGCGCTCCTCGTTGGCGACAAGACCTTCACGCCTCAGGAGATCGAAGCGATGCACCGCCGGGTGGAGCAGGAGATCGCCGGAGCGGTCGAGTTCGCGCGCAAGAGTTCCTTCCCCGCGCCGGAGACCCTCTACGACAACGTTTGGGCGGAGGGAGCGAAGTCATGAGAAAACTGACCTACGCGGCGGCCATCTGCGAAGCGCAATGCGAGGAAATGGCGCGAGACGACCGCGTCTTCGTCGTCGGCGAGGATGTGGACATCGCCGGCGGCGTGTACAAGCTCACCTGCGGCATCCGGGAGAAATTCGGCGAGAAGCGGCTCGTCGGCACGCCGATCTCCGAGGAGGCTTTCTGCGGCCTGGCCGTCGGCGCTGCGATGGCCGGCCTGCGCCCCATCGTCGAGATCATGTACATCGATTTCATCCTGATGGCGATGGACCCCGTCGTGAACCAGATGGCGAAAGTCCAGTTCATGTCCGGCGGGCAGTTCCGAATGCCCGTGACCATCCGCGCTCAGGCCGGCGCGGGCACCGCCGAGGCGGCGCAGCACTCGCAGAGCTTTGAGGCCTGGTTCGCCCACACTCCGGGGTTCAAGGTCTGCATGCCCGCTACCGTCTACGACGCTAAGGGGCTTCTCAAGTCCGCCATCCGCGACGACAACCCCGTGCTCGTCATCGAGAACCGCGTGCTGTTCTTCGATGAGGAGGAGGTTCCGGAAGGGGAGTGGACCGTGCCGCTGGGCAAGGCGGATGTCGCGCGCGAAGGAAAGGACATCACCCTGGTCGCCACCGGCATCATGCGGCGGAAGGCGCTGGCGGCCGCGAAGGCGCTCGAAGGGAAGGTCAGCGTCGAAGTGATCGACCCGCGCACCATCGTGCCGCTCGACATGGAAACGATCCTCGCCTCGGTTGGCAAGACCGGGCGGCTGCTCGTCGTGCACGAGTCGCCGACGCGCAACGGCATCGGCGCGGAGATCGTGCGCCGCGTCGTCGCGGAGGGGTTCGATTATCTGGACGCGCCGCCGAAGGTGTTCGCCGGCTCCGACACGCCGATCCCCTTCAGCAGCACGCTGGAGAAAGCCGCGCTGCCGCAGGAAGAGACCATCGTTCGCGCCGTGAAGGAAATGGTGGGCGCATAGAATGGCCGAAATGGTGAATGGCGTTGCCTCTTATTGCGACCACGTGGGCCTCTGGCGCGACGAGCTGCGCCGGTGGGTTCCCCGCCGGCTCTTCGATGCCCACGTGCATCTCCATCCACCGGCGGCGATGGGCCCGCTCAGCCCGGAGCGCCTCCGCGAAGCGCTGGGCACCTTCACCAGCCTGGAATGGGAAACCTGCGTCGCGCTGTACGGGCAACTCTTCAGCGGCAAGGAGATTGCAGGGCTGTTCGCTTTTCCACTCCCATTGCGGGAGGCCCGGCAGATCGCCGCGAACGACTACCTCATCGAGATCATGAAGCGCGACCGGCGCGTCCATGGCTTCTTCCTGGCCCATCCGACCGACCCGCGCCCCTCCATCGCCGCGTACGAGCGCTCGCTGGCGACCGGCGTGCCGTTCGTTGGCGCCAAACCGTATTCCGACCTCATCGGAAAGAACAACTTCAAATGCGTTATGACGGAGTTCATCCCCGAGGGGCTCCTGGAGTTCATGGAGGCGAAAAAGCTGATTCTGATGCTCCACACCTCCGGCATGGGCGTGGGCGATGCGGAGGTGCGGCGGTACCTGCGATGGATGGCCGGACGCTTCCCGAGCGTCAAGGTGGTCCTCGCGCACATGGGCCGCTACGTGCGGGCCGAGCAGTTCTTCGATTTTCTGGACTCCGGCCTGTTGGAGGAGTTCCCGAACTTCTTTCTCGACATCTCCTCGGCCAGCGCGCCGGAAGTCCACGAGCGCTTCCTGCGTCGCGAGAGCCTCTGGCCGCGCCTCCTCTTCGCCTCCGATCTTCCCTTCGGCCTCATCACCGGAGTCGAGCGCTGGTCGGAGACGCACGGGGCGATTTTCGTTTCGCGCGACCACTACCCCTGGTCGGACCCCGCGATGGAAGCGCAGTTCGCCGAGGAGCGCCGGCGCCTCACCTACAACGTTTACCACTGCATCAAGGCTCTCAAAGAGGCCGTCGAGCGCCTGGGAATTTCCGGCGCGCAGGCTGAGCGACTGAAGGAAGACATTTTTTCCCGCAACGCCCTGAGCGGGGTACTCGGGCAACCTGAACAGAAAGGAGCCGCCGCATGAGCACCAAGGGACTCAGCGAAAAGGAAATCGCCAGACTCAAGGAGGACGCGGTCAAATACATCATTCCGCATTTCGCCAGCAACGCGGAACTGGCCAAGGATCCCAAAATCTTCGAGCGCGGCGAAGGCTGCTTCGTCTACGACGTCCACGGGCGGAAGTACTTCGACTCCTTCGCGACGCTGCTCACGACGGTCTGCGGCCACTGCCGGCCGGAAGTCACCAAAGCGGTGACGGAGCAGATGGAGCGGCTGGAGTTCTTCCCGAACTACGTGGACAGCTTCACCGTTCCGCTGATTCAACTGGCGCGGAAACTGGTCGAGATCATGCCGGGGGACCTTTCGGTGAGCTTCTTCGTCAACAGCGGTTCCGAAGCGAATGAAACGGCGCTGAAGATGGCGCGGCAGTACCACATCGAGCGCGGGCAGCGCACGCGGTTCAAGTTCATCGCCCGGCGCGACTCCTACCATGCCACCACGCTCGGCGGCGGGGCGGTGACGGGACTGAAATGGTTCCGCGAGTATTTCGAGCCGCTGATGCCCGGCTGCCTCTTCGTCAGCGCGGCGCGCGACTGCGACCGGCCCAAGGGCGTCTCCTCGCGCGCCTACACCGCGCAACTTTTGAAGGAGATCGAGGCCCTCATCCGCGACGAAGGCGCCGAAAGCATCGCGGGCTTCATCATGGACCCGCTTCCCGGCTCCAACACCGGCTATCCTCTCCCGCCCGAAGGCTACCTCCAGGGGGTGCGCGACCTCTGCGACAAGCATGGCATCCTGCTCATCTTCGACGAAGTGCAGACCGGCTTCGGCAAGACCGGCAAATGGTTCTTCTGCGACCACTACAAGGTCGTGCCGGACATCATGACCATCGGCAAGGGGTTCACCGGCGGCTTCATCCCGCTGGGCGCGGCTGTCACCACCCCGAAGGTCGCTCAGGTCTTCCAGCAGGGGCCCGGCCACGAATTCCGCTCCGGCAGCACCTACGGCGGGCACACCGTCGCTTGCGCCGCCACGCTGGCCAACATCGGCATCATCGAACGCGAGAACCTGGTTGAGAACGCCCGCGTGATGGGCGCGTACATCCGCAAGCGCATCGAAACCATGCACAACCCGCTGATCGACAAAGTCAGCGGCGTCGGCCTGCTCCTGGCCGTCACGCTCAAGGCGGACGCCAAGGTCGGCACCTGGATTCGCCAGTGGTGCTGGGAGAACGGCATGATCCTGCGCAACAACGGGAACATCCTCGTGCTGGCGCCGTCGCTGATCATCACGAAGAAGGAAGCGGACTTCATGCTCGACCTGATCGAACGCGCGCTGGCCGGTGCGGCAAAACAGTTCAAACTGTGACCCACGAACCTCTTGACGGCAAGGAGAACATCGATGGCGGCGGTGAAACAGAAGAAGATACGTCTGGGGCTCGTGCGTTGCAGCGACATCCACGGCTATTACTACGGCGTGATGATCGCCCCCTGCGACCCGATGCTGCTGCTGGAGAAGTACTACATCGTCCATTACTACGCGAGCAACATCTACGACCCGCGGAAACTCACCATCCCGAAGGTGGACGGCTTCGAACTGGTGAACGTCTGGGACCCCGACGTCAGCCGGGCGAAGACCTTCGCTGAAGTGTTCATGAACAAGCCGCGCGTCTGCGAACGGCTTGAAGACGTGGCCGAGGGGGTGGACGCCATCTTCATCTCGAACGGCGAGCGGGACGGCTCGGATCATCTGAAACTGGCGGCCCCCTTCCTGAAGAAGGGCCTTCCCACCTTCGTGGACAAGCCTTTCTCCTCCAACGTCAAGGACGCGCAGGAGATCGTGAGGCTGGCCGAGAAGCACAAGGCGCTGCTCTTCAACGCCTCCATCCTGACCCACGTGCCGATGGCGGAATGCTTCAAGAAGCGCTTCGCGGAGATCGACCACACGTACTACCCGGTGCCCGACGACGTGCCGATCATCCCCGTGGGGCTGGGCGTGGTCAAGGGGGTCGGCGGTACCTTCTCGCAGGAACTGGCCGGGAAGGGGGTCTCCGGCGGCCTGGAGGATCGCATGGCGTATCTCATTCACGGCGTCTCGCTCGCGGTCAATCTCTTCGGCGGGGACGTGGAATCGGTCGAGGCGATGGGGGATGCGCCGCTGGAGTACGTGCATCTGCACATGAAGAGCGGACGGGAAGTCATGATCATCAACACCTCGACGAAGATCTTCCCCGAAGCCTGCAACTTTTACGCCTCGGCCTTCAGCAAGTACGGCGCGGTCCACTCGGAAGCGATCGGCGACCCGCAGTTCATCGGCGGCGGGAAGCGAATCCTGGAAATCTTCCGGGACATGGTTCTCACCGGCAAGCCGCCGACGCCGTATCGCGAGTTCGTGCGGAACATCGCCGTGATCGAGGCGGGCGTGCTCGCGCAGAAGAGCCGGAAGCCGGTGAAGCTGGCGGAAGTCTGGAACGGCTGAAACGGCACAAGGCGGCAAACCGGGAAGGGGAGAGAACGTGATACGAATCGGGATAGCGGGGACCGGCGGCATGGCCGGCCAGCGGGCGCGCGCCTTCGCCGGCATGCCCGAGGCTGGTGTGGCGGCCATCTGTTCGCGGTCCAGAGAGCGCTCGCAGCCCTTGTGCGCTGAAGTGGGAGCGCAGCCTTGCGAGGACTATGAGGCCATGCTTCAAGGGGTGGATGCCGTCCTCCTCTGCCTGCCCAACCACCTTCACGCATCCTTCGCGCAGAAGGCGCTTGAGCGCGGGAAGCACGTCCTGGTGGAGTATCCCCTCTGCCTGACCGAACAGGAGGCGTCGGCGCTCTCGCGCGCGGCGGAACGCGCCAATCGCGTGCTCATGGTCGGCAACACGATCATCCGGGAGCGCATGTTCACATACGTGACCGAGCATCTCAGCCGGCTCGGCAGCCGCGTGAGCGCCGCTTCGCGCGTGGCTTTCTACGATCCGAACATCGCAGGCGCGTGGTACATGGACCGCGCGCAGAGCGGCTCCTGCTTCACGGCGTTCCATTACCACCACATTGAGTACTATCGCCGTCTGCTCGGCGAGGTGACCTGGGTGCTTGCCAGGGATGAGAGCCGGTCCGACGCGGGCCGTCCCGGTTTCCTCTCGCTCGCCGGCGGTACGCTGACGATGGGCCACCAGGGCGGGGCGACCAGTTGCATTCAATGGTACCTTGTCGCCGCCGGGCAGGGATTGGCGCGCGGCTTCTGGCTGAACGGCGCTGAGGGGACCCTCGCCATTTTCTCCGCTTCCGGGGCCGAGGATGCCTCCACCGCCCTCTGGAACGGGGGAGGCGCGGAGAACACCGAGCGCTTTGCGAATGAGTGGGGGGTGGGGGGCTCTTGCGCGGACTTCCTGGACGCCGTCGCAGGTCGCCTCGATCACCGTGAACGCCTGGCATCGGACATGGCTACGCTGCGAGTTGGATTCGCCGCTGCGCGATCCGCACTCTCCGGCCGGCCGGAATCACTTTAGGAAAGAGGAGAACTGTGCGGTATCGCTATCCGGAGTACAACGTCGATTTGACCCCCGAGTTGCTTGGGAAATGCCGTGATGTCGCCCAGCGCCTCCTGGAGGAGGTCGGGCTGAAAGTGCGGAATCCCGGTTTCGTCAAGACTCTGCAAGGCCAGAAGGGCGTCCGAGTGGAGGGAGAGCGCGTCCACTTGTCGCGTCCGCTGACCGACAGGTTCATGGAGGAGTATATCGGGCAGACCCGCGCGGCGTTGATCAAGAGCGACGGCGAGCAAAAGCCCGGCCTGGAGTGGACGCTTCGGTGCAACGGCTTCTCCATCATGGTCATTGACGTGGAGACGGACGAGGCGCGTCCCGCCACCTGCCGCGACCTGCGCGACCTGATCCGCCTCGTGCGCTCTTTCGGCATGAGCGGTTCATATCCCTGCACCCCGCAGGATGTTCCTCCGCTCATGCGCGCGCTGGCCTGTTTCAAAATCTGCTGGCAGGAGAGCGACAACATCCGCCCCTTCGATTACATGGACGTCCGCCAGACCCCGTATCTGCTCGAAATGCACCGCGTCATGGGGAAGCCCTTCACGATCAACGTCAACGTCCCGCAGGCCATGACCGTCTCCGAGCATGACATCGACATCTTCATGAAGTACTACCCGGTCTGGAAGCGCAACCACTCGGAGATAGCGTTCTACAGCATCTGCGACTATCCGATGCTCGGCGTGAGCAAGCCGATCACGGCCACCGGGTCGCTGACCTCCTACCTTTCGCAGTCCTTCGGGACATACATGCTGTTCAAACTCTTCGATCCGGACGTGGAGATGCTGCCGCGCCTCTCGGCGGGCTTCCCGGTCGACTTGCAGACCCTGTGCTGGGCGTACGGCTCGCCGCGCAGGCATCTTTACGATTTCCTCAATTCGCGCGCGCTGCCGGCGCTTTGCGGCTTGCGCCCGGAGGAGTACGCGCCGTCCGCCGGCTCGCTGGATACCGGCTCCTGCGCCGTGGACGTTCGCGCCGGGATTGAGAAAACCTCCTCGGCCCTGGTGAGCGCGCTGCAGGGCGCTCGGTATTTCACCGGCGCGGGCAACCTGGCGGTGGACGACCTTTTCAGCGGCGTCCAACTGGTCATCGACGTCGAGATATTCGAGTACGTCAAAGAGCTCGTGCAATCCTTCTCGCCCCACCCGGACCTCGTGACCATGGACGGGGTGTACGAGGTGCTCCAGGATGTGGCGATGGGAACGGACGAGTTCTATTCCCATCCCGACACGGCCGCGAAAGTGCGGCATCTGCTGCCGGTCTCCAAGCGACGCCCTGCGGAAAAACTCCGGGCTTGGATGGCCCATCGTCAGAACCTCAAGGAACGCGCCCGCGAAGAATGCATCGAGCGCATCCGAACGCAGCCACCGTTCCAGCTGGCCGCCAAACAAAGCGCGGAACTGGAAACTATTTATGCCCGCGCGGAACGTGAACTGGCCGGGTAATTGGAGAAGACATGAAGACGATTCGAGTCGGACTGATGCGTTGCGACACGCACGGAGCCTACTACGCCGCGTTGATGGACAAGCATGACCCGCTTCTCCTGCGCGACCCCTCCAGCCTCGGCCTCACCGACCGGGGGGACAGTTGGATGCGCGGCGGCGCTTACTTCTACCATTACACGCATTACTCCGACTCCCGGCTGATGACCGTCCCCTTTGTGAACGGCTTCCGCATCACGAAGATGTGGGACCCGAACCCGGTCGCCTCCACCATGCTGTCGAAAATCTTCTACGGCAAAGCCCAGGTCTGCAAGCGGCCGGAGGAGGCCTCCGACGACGTGGACATGGTCTTCCTTGCCGACTGCAACGGCGATGGCTCGGACCATCGGAAGCTGGCCGAGCCGGGGCTGCGCAAGGGAGTGCCGACGTTCGTCGACAAGCCCTTCGCCTGCGACGTCAAGGACGCCGTGGCGATGGTGGACCTTGCGCGCAAGCGCAGGACGCCTCTGATGTCCCTCTCGATCCTGCGGACAGTTCCCCATTTCACCCGCTTCCGGGCGCGCTTCGCTGAATTGGGCGCACTGCATTTCGGCAGCGTCGAAGGGGGCGGAACCACATTCGCCGGCCAGATCCACACCATCAACATAGCGCAGCACCTCTTCGGCTCCGGGGTAGTCTCAGTCCAAAGCATGGGGAAGGAGCCGATGTCTTACATGCATCTGGACTACGGCGGGCGCAAGGATCGCCCACTCCAGGGCGTAACGCTCAACTGTCTCATCGGGACCACCCCGCACTGCGCGTTTTACGCGAGCGCCTATGGCCCCGAAGGGGCCGTGCATTCCCCGCCCATCGGAGATTTCCAGTTCCCCTGGGGCGCTGCGCGGAACCTCGAACTGGCCCGCCAGATGGTTCAGACCAGGAAGCCGGTCGTCCCCTACGAGGAGATGATCGAGAACGTGGCCGTCGCCACGGCGGCGCGGCTCTCCCACAAGCGGGGCCGGGCGGTCAAACTCAGCGAAGTGTGGCGCGGGGCGAAGCGATAGCGGCTCACTCGCGCGTATCGTCATTGCGAGGAGCGCAGCGACGAAGCAAGGCTACGTCGAAGCGAACCGCGGCCGGCGGAGCGGAAAACGAAGCGGCGCCCGTAACGACGGGCGCCGCTTGCGTTAACAGCCCAACGGTGCGAACTCAGAGATCGAGACCCGCCATGGTGTCGAAGAGATGCCAGAGAAGGAACCCCTCGGTGCCGGTGTTGTTGTTCGAAACGCTGGGGCAGCAATGCCCCATGCTCTGCATCGCCGTAACCGCGCCTAAGGACCAGTTGTCGTCCGAGGCGAGGCTGGCGCTGCAATAGGCGTCATCCTTGGCAACGGAGGGGCTGTCCCCCGTGGCGGCGTTCCAATACATCACGCTCTGCTGCGGGTCGCCCTGGAACTTCGCATGCCAGTCGCCGTACAGAACGTTGTATCCGTCGCGATGCGCATAGAAGCCGAAACCGCGGCTGACCTCGGCGGTGACGGAGCCGCCTATCGGATGGTCATACTTGGAGAAGGTGTCCGCCGCGATGGCGCGGTCTCCCAACAACTTGCCCGACTTGAACTGCGGGCAGCCGACTTTGACGCTCACGCCCGGCTTGGTGATGGGCGCGATGCTGGGGCTGAACACGTCCGTCATGCCGTCCATCAGGTTGCTGCACAGCAGGGGAACGGAGCGGTAGTTGTAATGCGACTGAAAACCGTAAGTGTTCGTGACGCCCATCCAGGTCTTGCCCAGAGCGGCCCAGTTCCCCTGGGTCATGGACTTGGCGTCGAACCCGCCCAATAGCTTGAGGTCGGCGGCGCTGCAGGCCGCGCCAATGGCGCCGTAATCGGCGCGCATATTGCTGGCCGACGGGCACAGCAGCGTCTTGGTATCCGCCAGATAGCCGCTGGTCACTAGGCTGCCCAGACCGACCGGGCCGACCTTCAGCGCCGTCGTGCTGCCGGTTCCGAAGAAGGCGGTGCGATAGAAGCTGACGCCCTCCGGTCCCCAATCGCCGCTGGTTGTCGTGTCGGGCGCGTCCTTCTTCGACGCCGTGCCGGGGATGGCGAGATTCATCTGGATCTGCGCCAGGGTCCCGGCGACCATTTCCTTGTACAGCACAGGCGTCTTGGCGGTGGCATTATGCGGATTCACGCCGTAACCGGGATAGGAGAAGAAGTAGCCGGAGTAGTCGCCGGTGTAGCTCTCCAGCGCCTTGGCGAACTGATTGAGGTTGTTGATGCAGGCGGTGCGCCGCGCCTTCTCGCGCGCCGCGGCCAGCGCCGGCAGGAGCATCCCGGCGAGAATGGCTATGATGGCTATCACCACCAGAAGCTCGATCAACGTAAAGGCTTTGAACCGCCGCAGAAGACGTTTGGTAAGACGTTTCATGATTGACCTGCCTTTGTATAATGTGAGCGTCAGGAAACACTGGATTCCCGCAGTATGAAACGGTCTGGCGGGATCACCCCGCTGCGACGATGGGGGCGGGAGGGGCGCGTTCACGCGGGGTCCCTTTCGCCGGGTTCTCCCGCGCGCGTTCCGATGACGTTCCATGGAACAAGCTCACCGGACCGGTGAAGGGGAAGCCGGGGCCCTTGCCGATGTCGGCCAGGCCCGGCCGCTCGTTGCCCGGAACGCAGGCGCAGGGATGCGCGACCTGTATGACGGGGGGCGTGGAGATGGGGGGGGCGTCCTTCAGATGGACGCGCTTGCGCTCCATCTCCTTCATGTACTTCTCGGTGTTCGCGAGAAACGTCTTGGCGCATTCATTGCAGCAGAAGAAAATGCGCTTCCCCTGAAAGTCCACGAAGCAGTCGGCATTGGGAGCCATCCCCATGACGGGACAGCTCTCCTGGGGCGGCTCCGAAGCCGACGGACTTTTCGGCCCGCAGCCGGCGAGCGTGAGCGCTGCCAACGCCAGCCAGACCACTATGTGCGCGCTTCTCATCGCCCCCGCTCCCTTGAGACTGTTCACAACCATCCTCTTGTCGATGATATGCAGGCTGAAACGTATCCAACTCAACTTACCTTTTCTAACCCGAACTAGGTTCGTAAACCATCGGGCCTACTCCCGCACTGGGCCTAGGGGAGAGGCCTGAGGCGTAAACGAAGCAAAGCAATAGCGAATAGGGAATGGGCAATAGCGAATTGAGAATGAACGGAAACTGCATTTACGCGCGTGACGCGGTCAGGTCCTTTGCAGGGGCGCAGCATGCTGCGCCCACATTGCCAATTGGCAATTGCTCATTGTCCATTGACCATTGCGCCGTTCCTTGACGCCGCGTCGAACAGGCGGTATTGTGACGCCAGAAGGTGGACTCATAGGCAGGAGGGGATGTCATGCGGCGGATGCGAGGGCTGACGCGGATAGAAGCAGTTGTGCTCGTCGCGATCGTGGTGATCGCCGTCGGCGTTCTTGTGCCTTTGATTGTCCAAACCCACGAGCCTGCGAGGCAAAGGCAGTGTAACTCGTACCTTGGCCCAATTGTCAAGGCATGCACGACCTATCAGGAACCAAACGGGGATTTCTTTCCCGCGCAATCGCAATACATCGCTGGGACAATGGATACTTTTCTCCCGATGCCGTCGCTGGCGATACTCTATCCGGAGTTCGTTGATGATCCCCATGTGTTTGGATGCCCGCACACTGAGGATCGCCCGATGATAACCATCCAGTATCTCCCAGTCGGTGGAAATCCCAAGGCCATTCGGCACGTGGACTTCGGCCCTGTCAGCGGCAACGCGAAGTGCAGTTATTTCTACGATGAGCGCTCCAACTTCCACACCATCGCTCCGGGGCAGGCGATGGCCTGCGATGCGGATGGGATGTTCTGGCTCGACGCAAAGGACAAGTATCCGGCCTACGATGCCAACTGGACGCGCCAGCCGCGCAAGCCGAACCACGAAAACGGCATGAACGTCATGTACTTCGACGGCCACGTGCGGTGGGCCGACATGGTCTACGCCAGCGATAACCCGAAGGACAACATCTTCTGCCCCAACGGCGGCTCCGCGGATGGCTCCGGTCAGTGGGGCGCGGATACCGATGCGTACCTCTGGGACGGCGTCAACGCGCGCGCAACGCAACTGGACGCCCCGTAGGGGCGCAGCATGCTGCGCCCTCGTTGCCAATTGGCAATTGCCCATTGTCCATTGACCATTGATTCCTCCCCGCCTATAATGTTTTCACTGTCAAGGTACGTCCCGGTTCACATAGGTCTGAGGAGGTTTAATGGCGCACACCTACGAAGAGCTCAAGGGCATGACGGTCGCCCAGCTTCGCGAAATCGCCCAGGGGGTCCAGAGCGACGCCGTGCAGGGCTACAGCACCATGCACAAGGACCACCTGCTGCCGGCGCTGTGCAAGGCGCTGGGGATCGAGGCGCACGTCCACCACGTCGCCGCCCTTGCCGCGAAGACCGAAGTCAAGAAACAGATTCGCGCCCTCAAGGCCAAGCGAGACGAAATGGTGAAGGCGCATGACCATAAGAACCTCACAGACGTCCGCCACCAGATTCGCAGCCTCAAACGCAAACTGCGCAAGGCGGCGAGATAGTTCAACCTTCGCAATGGACGTTGAATAGAGCGGGCGGCGCCAACGCGTCGCCCGCTGATATTTAAGCCGTTGTTTCTTTCGTCATTCGTCATTCGGGTTTCGTCATTATTCCTCTATTGATTGCCCCCGCCTCCGCCCTTAGAATCGAACGGGATGGAAGAGATGACGCAGGGACTCTTTCACCCGCAGCGCTTCACATTTCAAGGGAAGGGAGTCTGACATGACCAGAGTCCAGGTCATCTTCTACAGCATGTACGGCCACGTGTACCAGATGGCGGAGGCGGTGGCGGCGGGGGCGCGCGAAACGCCCGGCGCGGAAGTGAAGCTGTTCCAGGTCCCGGAACTGGTGCCCGAGGAGGCGCTGGTCAAGAGCGGCGCGAAAGCGGCGCGGGACGTCTTCAAGAATATCCCCTTCGCCGTGCCCGAGCAGATGGCCGAAGCGGACGCGATTCTCTTCGGCACCCCCACGCGCTTCGGGAACATGTGCGCCCAGATGCGCAACTTCATGGACCGCACCACCAAGCTCTGGCTCGCCGGCGCGCTGGCCGGCAAGGTTGGCAGCGTCTTCGTCTCCACCGCTACTCAGCATGGCGGGCAGGAGACCACCGTCACGAGTTTCCACAGCACGCTCCTGCACCACGGAATGGTCATCGTCGGGGTCCCTTACACCGAGGCGCGGCTGATGAATATGAAGGAGATCACCGGCGGCAGTCCCTACGGCGCGTCCACGCTGGCGGATGTGGACGGCTCGCGCAAGCCCTCGGAGAATGAACTGGCCATCGCCCGTTTCCAGGGACGGCACGTCGCGGACATCGCCCGGAGGCTCTTCGGAAGGTGAGCCGGGCGGGCTGTTGTCGGCGGAAGTTCGAGCGGATTCCTTTCGTCAGACACTCTTCCCGGCATAATGCGGAAAAGCAACCGGGGGGGAGTTTTGCATTTTCTTGTCAGCGTGAGGCCGTGAGATTATGGACTCCAGTGAGTACGTCACCCGCTTTGCGCCGCCGGAGCGCGCGCAGGCGGATCTTCTCGAGCGTCAAGTGCGGCTGTTCGCCGAGAATTCCGTGCTGACGCAGTTGTACGACGCCGTCACGGAGATCGTGCTCATCCTCAACGCGCAGCGGCAGATCGTCTTCTGCAACCGCCACTTTGCGGAAATGCTCGGGCGCGGCGGTCGGGAGTCCGTCTATGGGCTGCGCCCCGGCGAGGCGCTCGGCTGCGTGCACGCCGCCCAGACCCCCGGCGGGTGCGGGACGACGGAGTTCTGCGCCACCTGCGGCGCGGTGAACGCATTGCTTCACGCCGGGCAGGGGAGGGTGGATACCCAGGAATGCAGTATTCTCCGCGAGGCGGACGCGGACGCCCTGGAACTCATGGTGCGATCGAGCCCGCTCATGCTGGATGGCAAGCTCTTCACCATCGTGGCGCTCGTCGACATCAGCCATGAGAAGCGGCGGCGCGTCCTGGAACGCATCTTCTTCCACGACCTGATGAACACGGCCATCGGGCTGCAAATCCTGTCGCGCGCGCTGGCGAAGACGACGGGGGAGCGCGCCGCGGCGATGGGGGGCAATATCGCTCGGGGGCTGAATACGCTCGTGGATGAGATCGAGGGGCAGCGCGACCTGCTGGCCGCCGAGACGCACGAATTGCGCGTCCATCCCGGCCCGGCGGACTCCGCCGAATTGCTCGAAGAACTGCGCGCGGGGTATGCGCACTTCGCGCAGGAGCGGGACTGCTCGCTCCTCATGGACCCGGCCTCGGACCGCGTGAGTTTCGTCAGCGACCGGAAGATTCTCCTGCGCGTCCTGCGCAATATGCTGAAGAACGCCATCGAGGCCTCCTATCATGACGAAACCGTCACCCTGGGCTGCCGCCAGGAGGATGGCCGCGTCCAATTCTGGGTTCACAACTGCGCGTTCATCCCCCGCACGCAGCAGCTTCAGATATTTCAGCGCTCCTTCTCGACACACGGGGCCGGGCGCGGCCTGGGCACCTACAGCGTGAAGCTGCTCACCGAGCGATACCTGAAGGGCTCGGTATCCTTTAGCTCCTCCGAGTCCGCCGGAACCAGGTTTGTCGTCAGCGTGCCCTGCGCGCTCTGACCATTCCGCCCACCCACCGCATATTTGCCGGGCGGGCGCGGCCGGTGGTAAGATAATCAGCCACAGCAATGAGCGCCCCGATCATCCCTTGGACGGTCACTATGCGAAGGCTTGCTGACGGACAGTTGTCATATATTTCACGTGCCCTGCTGGTTGTGGTCCTGTTCGCATGCGCGGCGGCGCTGGTCCTGCCGTTTGATCATGCCGTATCGGGGAGCATCAACAAGGACAGCTTGGAGGAGATGGACTCTCCAATGCGCGTCATCACCGGCCTGGGCGAGGGGGTGGTTCCGGTCCTGCTATTCCTGCTGCTGGTGGTCTTCCTGGACGAGCAGCGGCTTGCGGTGGTTGGTTGTTCCACGCTGGCGGCGACGGGGCTGCTCGTGCAAGCCGGCAAGTTCCTGGCGCACCGCGCCCGCCCGAACATGGGCGATTACGCTTCTTTCCCCTCGGGGCATGCGGCCGTTGCCTTTGCGGCGGCGGTGTTGCTTGCCCGCCGCTATCCTCGCTGGAAGTGGCTCTTCTACGGGTGCGCGGCTCTCATCAGCGCGTCGCGCGTTCCGCTGAGAATGCACTATCCGTCGGACGTTCTTGCGGGGGCGGGGCTGGGAATACTGACAGCCTCCGCCGCGTGCTTGATTGCGGGGCGTCTTGAAACGGTACACCCGCAGAAATGGGCCGGGGCGGGGGCGATCGTCTGCGCGGTCGGGATATGCGTCGGAATGATTGCGGCGCTTCCGAATGACAATCTGATGGCCGTCGGAGGACCCGTGCTGCT
>Ga0114951_10001970_pt1 | contig 24229 bp, 28 predicted proteins | sample AM7aDNAmetaG_FD_88677 | JGI IMG/M metagenome (GOLD analysis project Ga0114951, IMG submission 88677) | Freshwater microbial communities from Finland to study Microbial Dark Matter (Phase II) - AM7a DNA metaG | ecosystem: Environmental > Aquatic > Freshwater > Lake | place: Finland: Lake Alinen... | reverse complement strand
ACTTGGAATGGAGCTTGCAAAGCTCCGGGGCGCACTCCTGAAGCCACGGGCCGAACTGGCCGTGCTTAAGGTGAACCTCCTTAAGCTCGAAACAGAAGAGGCCGAGGGCTACGACCTTGCGTAGTCCAATCTGGGCCTCGGTGTGGAGAGTCTTTAACTGCGAGACCGCCGCCGCGTGGTCGAACGTCGCGACCTTGGAGAAGCGCTCAGGTCTTTGGGCTGGTAGCGCTTGACTACACACAGCATGGGTCTTGCTCCAGGCTCCACAGCCGAGCCATGGGGTGTGCTTGCGAATGCCTTGGTTGCCACAAGCACCGGAGATGATCCAGTTGCAGTTGGTGCAGTTATCGGGGTTCATTGCGGCGAGGTCCACCGAACACATCAGATTGGTGGTGACGTTGCGGTGTGGGCCACGGCGGGTGAAACTGTGGCGCTGGCAGGTGCGGCAGTAGTAGAGGGTCTCGGGTTTGGATGTCATAGGTCGATGGTGGTAGGCGCAACCCCTTTGGGGTTGATGGGTTCTGATTGACGGGTTCCCAGGGTAGCTCGCCCGCCTGCGCTCGGAGCTACGGCGGGCGGGCAACCCTGGGCTTTGGGACTCAACCCCTTTGGGGTTGGGAGGGTGCTGGATTCGATGAGGATGGCGCTCTTGATGCCTCGGGAGTCCAAGGGGACATCTTCCATGATGGCATCCCAAAGGAGGGTGAGATCGCGGTCGGTCCGGGCGATGATGGCGAACTTGAGGTTGCCAACCTGGGCGAAGGCGCACTTGCCTTTGAAGCCGGTGAATTGCTTGAGGGCACTCACTTGCCGAGCCTCCGGGATTTCAGGAAGCGCTCGAAGCTGGCGACGGTGATGAGGGCGCTGCCGTTGGGGCCACGGCGGTAATCGGTCTTGGGCTGGAGCTTGAGGTCTTTGGACTCGACGAGGTGCAGGACGTGGTCGCTGACGCAGTTGAGGGAGCGCTGGATTTCGCCGTTGGTCAGGTAGGGGCGCGAAACCGTTGAAACGGTTTCCGACGTGGGGGCTGGACGGATCACCTGGCTGAAGCCAGGTGTTAATGAGAAGCCGGGGGGGAGCAGGAGGGCGAAGGCCTGGTCTTCGGTGAGGGCGTGGGGCTTGCTGCCGTGGGCCATGTAGTGGTCGATGCTGGCGCGGAGGAGGCGGAGCTCGCGGCGCTCTTCGCCGAGGCCGATGTTCCAGGCGAAACTGAGGGCACGGTCGGCGACCAGGTCGAGGATGTAGTCTTCGTTGAGGTCGAGGAGGTGCTTGGCACCATCAAGGCCCATGGTGGGGCGGAAGGTGGGGTCCTTGAGGGGGAGATGGCGCTGGATGGCTGGAGCGATCATGAATGGCCTCCTAGAGCGTGAAAGTGTTGCGGATGGGATCGTAGTGGACGGGCAGACCATTGGCGCGCAGGAATGAGACATCGCGTTTGATGGTCTTGCTGGAGCAACCGCGGAGCTTGGCGAGGGTGTTGGCGTTGAACTCATGGCCAGCAGCGAGCATGCCCCGAATATATTCGAGGCGCTTCCATGCGGTGCGGATACCGTTTGGATACGCAGGGCTGAAGGCTGCACGGAAATAATTCACAGCGGCGGGCGCGGGAGCGGAGAGAGCGCGGCGGATAGATGTGGCGAGAGTCATGCGGCTTGTTTGAGGGCGGTGTAACGGGCGGTGAGGCGGCGGGATTGACGGTGGCCGTGGAGGACCAGGCTGAGATGGGTGCGGGTGACACCAAGGGTTTTGGCGGCGGCGGTGACGGTGAGTTTCTTGGGCTGCACCGGTTTGACAGACTGCGTTTCTTGCTCTAGTTTCATTCCTGTTGCGTGTAACAATGGCAATATGTGACAACTTCACAACATTGTCAACGGCTGATGTGAAATACTTTGAAAAATAATTTACTAGAGTTACGCACGCGTGTGAGACTTTCACAAGATGATGTGGCAAGGGCTATTGGGAGGTCTCACAATGCGGTGTGTGGATACGAGAAAGGCCGCACTTCAGTGCCGATGGAGATTCGTGAAGCCTATGCGAAGGTGTTGAATATTGAATGGGAAGATGTGCGAGAATGGGATGAAACTTCTGCCGATCTATGTGAACCTGTCACAAGGGGGACGAGCGACCTGTCGTATTTGACGAGTGATGAATTGGTGGCGGCGATCAGCAGCCGGGCGGAGAAATTAAAGGCGAGCGACGGTCAGGTGCGGTTGGATCTGGTAAGAGCGATCGTTAAAATGGCGGTTGAGTTGGAGAAAATTACAGAGAAGGAGGAGGGAACAGAATGAAGACGTGGATGAGACTAATGGGAATAATGGGAGGGATGGGGGGGCGGCTGGGGAATCGCCGATGGCCGATGGCCACTGGGCAGCGTGAATTGTGAATGGTAAATTTCGGCGGGGAGTAAGGGGAATAATGGGAGGGATGGGGGGGCGGCTGGGGAATCGCCGATCGCCGATGGCCGATCGCCGATGGCCGATGGCCGAGGGCCGATGGCCGATGGCCGAGGGCCGATGGCCGATAGCCAATCGCCGATGGCCGAGGCCCGGAGTGATCCGGGCTTTTTTATTGCCGTTGACAGTTCTGGAGTGGGGAAGTAAAAGGGCTTGGGGGCAGGGAGATAAGTCAATCCTACGTTGGGAAACCACCCTCTTACGCTGAGGGGGTGAGGTGTGGTTAGCTGGACGCGTAATGAATCTGCGGCATCCAGAAACAGCGAATCGAAACGAAGACCGAGTCCCGTGCAATGCGGGCGGTCCAGGTTATGCACACTACTCATTGGTTCAGTTTGGAACCCCGGCCACGATTACTGCTTCTCCGAGAGATGCCCTTTCTGTGGCGGGGCGTGGCTGGGGGTTCCTCTGTCGGGCTAAAGGTTGAAGGCTGATAACACACAAGACTATGAAGACACGGATGGGACTTATCGGGTTGGTGGGACTTTTGGCGGGGTGTTCGGTGAATATGGCGATTCCGAAGACTAAGGTGACGGGGAGTTTGGGGGGGCAGCCGTTTTCGTTGGAGACGCCGAAGGATAATGATTTGGTGGGGTTGGATGTGACGTGCGAGACGAATGGGACGGTGCGGGTGCATATCGACAAGCTGACGGCGCGGTTGAATCCGGACAATGTGGCGAATGCGGGGACGGCCCAGGCGGCGATTATCGGGGCGACGGGGGAGGCGGTGGCGAAGAGTTTTGCGGCGGGGGCGGCGGCCGGGGCGGCGGCGTTGAAGTAACACCGAATCGCCAATGGCCAATGGCCAATCGCCAATCGCCAATCGCCAATAGGGAACGTTGAACCTTGAACCCTGAGCCGCGAACTTTGAATCTGGAGCTGGCGCGAATTTGCGTGGAGGCTTCGGCGCGGGCGTATGAGGAGGTGACGTTTGAGAGTGACCTGGCGCATGTGTTGATGGTGCCGGCGGCGGGGGCGGGGCCGCTGGTGCTGGCGTTTCGGGGGAGCGCGAACACGCGGGATTGGTTGAGTGATTTTCGGATTCAGATGGTGGATACGGATTTTGGGGGGGTGCATTCGGGGTTTTGGCGGTCGGCGAATTCGTTGCTGCCGGAGATATTGCGGGTGCCGGCGGTGCGGTCGGCGGTGGTGGTGACGGGGCACTCGAAGGGGGGGGCGGAGGCGTTGATATGTGCGCGGATGCTGCGGGCGGCGGGGAAGCCGGTGCGGGCGGTGGTGACGTTTGGGGGGCCGAGGGTGGGGGATGGGGCGTGGCGGAGGAGTTACAATCGGGAAACAGCCAACATCGAACCGGGAACATCGCACAGCCAATCGCTGGGTGGGATTACGGAGCGGTGGGTGCTGGAGGCGGACGTGGTGACACGGCTGCCGGTTTGGGTGACGGGGTATCGACATGTGGGGCAGGAGTGTTTTATGCCGGCTACGGGCGGGGTGGTGCGGAACCCGCGGCTGGGGCTGAAGGCGGTGAGCGATTTTATCGGGACGGTGGTGGGGTACCGGCTGGGGCGGCTGGCGCCAGTGGTGGATCACCTGGTGGGGGAATACCAGGGGAGGCTGGGGGAAATTATGCAGGGTGAATGATGAATGATGAGTGAAGCGACTATCCTATTTGGGGCGGCGATGCCGGATGCTGGGTTTGTGTGGCAACTGATACTTACGCTGGCGCTGATTGCAGGGATCGGGGCGAACATTGCCGTGATCACTTCGATCAAGCGGACGCAGCGGGCTTCGGTGGGGCCGCAGCCGTTTGTGGTGCAGGCGGCGCAGGAGTTTATCACGAAGAAGGAGTGCGAGAAGCATCATGCGTCGATTGAGACGCAGTTGGCGTTCCTGAACGGGCAGCGGGTGACGGATGCGAAGGACGCGGCCGGGAGCCGCAAGGGGATCTACACCGAGCTGGAGGGGGTGCGCAAAGAGATGGTTGAGATGGAGCGGCGCATCAATAAGGCGGATGAGGACCGGACGACGGGGCTGCATAACCGGCTGAATGAGATCCTGTCCGAGGTGAGCGAGGTGCGTGGGGCGATGAATGCGCAGAGCAAGCCGAGCTGAGTCGAGAGCCAAAAATGAAAGCGAAACTGAAACGCGGGATTTTGCTGGTGTTGCTGTCGTGGGATGGGATGCCGATGGATGAGGCATCGCTGGTATCGGCGGTGCAGGCGCATGCACGGCCTGGTCAGCCGACCTTGGCCGATGTGTCTGAGGCGCTGAAGGACGTGGAGGCGGGCGGGTATGTCGCCGGGGTTACGGATTCGTTCCTTGGGCAGCGGACCTGGACGCTGACGGCGCAGGGGGTGCACCAGGCGCGGCAGATGAGATAGCCACAGATGGCACAGATTTCACAGAACTTTTAAAAAATGACACCAAAGCACATGGAAAGTGAGCAGACCAGGGCGAAGACGTTCGCGCTGCTCCCGGACGGCAGTGCCCTGCTGCAGCAGAGGCCAACTGCCGTCCGTCCGTGGGCGGGTTCACAACATGAATGAAAGCCAGAGCCTCAAAACTGGACGCACATGCGGAGCGGCTTACGGAGTGGTTCCTGGAAGGGAAATCGCTGAAGGAGGCGCAAGAGCAGCTCAAGCTAGATGGGTGCTCGGTGTCGTTGGGGCGATTGTCGGAGTGGTGGCAGTCGCGGCAGTCGGCTATGCAGGAGGAGCAGTTGCTCAAGCAGATTGCGTCAGGGGCACAGCAGTGCAAGGAGGTCGAGAAGCAGTTTGCGGAGTCGCCAGCGCCGGAGTTCGACACGCTGATCCGGCTGCATCGCGTGCTGATTTTAAAGCTGAGCACGCAAGGGAATGCCGACCCGGAAATGCTGGAGCTGGTCAACCGGATGATGAAACCGGTCTTGGTATTCGCCCGGTTGCAGCAGACGAGTGCGCAGATCAAACTAGACGAGCGGCGGGTGACGCTGCTGGAAGAGAAGGCAAAGCTGGCCGACCAGGCCCAGGGCGTGATGGGGGATGCCGCGCTGACCGAGGAGCAGAGGACGGCGCGGATGCGGGAACTGTTTGGGATGCCGGCGAAGTAAAGCTCATGGCCAATACCCGAAAAGACGCGATTGAGAAGCTGCACAGCCAGGTCGAGAAGGCCAAGGCTACGGCTGGGGTCGCGCTCCGGGATGTGCCGTTGGAAGATTTGGAGAAGCGGTGCAAGGGGCACAAGCTGGGGGTGAATGTCAACGGGTGGAAGAATCCTTATCCGAAGGATGATCCCCGGTCGCTCTACCTGGAATACCAGTTTGGCTATGCCTATGACGCGAGCCGGTTCAAGATTGCGCTGCAGTCGCGGCAGAGCGGCAAGGATTTCACGAGCGAGGGGGAGCTGGCGGAGGATTGCTTCAAGCGGAAGACGGAATGGATGATTGCGGCGCCATCGGAGCGGCAGGCGCTGGATTCGCTGGACCAGGGGAAGACTTGGGCGGAGGCGTTCGGGCTGAAGATCGACGATTACCAGGAGCGGCGGGCCGGGGGCAGCGAGACGCTGTTGAAGGCGGCGGAGATCATCTTCTCGAACGGGAGCCGGGCGCGGGCCGTGCCGGGCCGGCCGGACACGGTGCGCGGGCGGTCGGCGAGTTTGCTGCTGACGGAGTTTGATTTCTTCGAGGACCCGGCGGCGACGTGGCGGGCGGTGCTGCCGAGCATCACGAATCCATTGCGGGGCGGAGAGAAGAAGGTGCGGCTGGTGACGACGCCGAACGGGATCGGGAGCGCGGCGAACAAGATCTGGACGAAGGGCGACGGGAAGAAGATGGCCTGGTCGCGGCACCTGGTGACGATCTACCACGCGGTGCTGATGGGTTTGCCGGTGGACATTGAAGAGGTCCGCGAGGCGATGCAGAGCATGGGGGACTTCGAGGGGTTCGCACAGGAATACCTGTGCCAGTTCATCGACGCGCTATCGGTGCTGCTGCCTTACGAGCTGATCGCGGGCTGCGAGAGCATCGAGGGGACGGAGGGGATGCCGGCGGAGTATTGGGATGGGAGTAATGGGAAGAATGGGAGTAATGCACTGGACCTGGGGATTGATTTTGGGCGGAAGCGGGATCTGACGGTGTGCTGGGCGGCGGAGAAGATTTCCGACCTGCAGATCACGAAGGAAGTGCTGTGCCTGGAGAACATGTCCACGCCGAAGCAGATCGACGTGCTGCGTCCCCGGATCAACAAGGCGCGGCGGGTATGCCTGGATTACACGGGGCCGGGGATCGGGATGGGGGACTACCTGGTGCAGGAGTTCCAGGAGTGGAACCCGGAGCAGCACAAGTATGGGAAGATCGAGCTGGTGACGATGAGCAACACGACGAAGGTGGAGCTTTTCGGGAAGCTGCGGATGGCGTTTGAGAAGCGGGCGTGGCGGATACCGATCAGCCAGACCATCCGGGAGGATCTGCATTCGATCTACCGATGCGTGACGCCGAGCGGGAACATCACCTACCGGGCACCGCATACCGAGGACGGGCACTCGGATCGGGGGACGGCGGCGGCGCTTTGCACGCGGGCGGGGGATGGTCCGGCGGGGGTTGGGTTTTCGAGCATACTGATATGAAGTCCAAAGTCCAAAGTCCAAGGTCCAAGGTCGGGGCGCTAGGGGGCGCTGGGACGATTTCCGGGGGTCGATATAGCCTTACGGTGTTCCGACGCGCCCTTGGAGGCGTTAAGGGGCTCTTAATGGCCTTCCTGAAACGGGTTAGGATGGCGCAATGGGGTCAAAGGAACGGAGGTATGGCATGGGCTTGATCAATAAGGCGGCTAAGTGGCTGGTCCGGAAGGGCATTGATTCGATGGGCGGCGGGTTCCAGGGGCTGCCGGCTTACTGGTTCGCTCGGGCCATCGAGGGCGGCGGGCAGGAGTCACTGAGCGAGCCTTACAAGAACTCGACCTGGGTGCAACGGGCGATCAAGAAGGTGGCGGGGCCGGTGTCGTCGATCCAAGTGGCGTTCCTGGACTGCCGGGGCGGGGAGGCGTCGGGGTTGAAGGCTATGGCCAATGGCAAAGCGCCGATGGCCAGGGGGAAGAAGGTTAAGGTATGGACGCGCAAGGGGATGGTGAAGCGGTCGGAATCTGATTTTGTGGAGCTGCCGGACGTGGCGTCCTGGCTGGAACAGCCGGCGAAGGGTCTGGCCTGGAGCGATTTTGTGGAGGCTTCCATCGGGTGGCTGAAGCTTAAGGGGGAGTGTTTCTGGCTGCTGTCGGATGAAATGATGGCGCCGTTCCCGGAAGCGCGTGCCGGACGGGCTACTGGGGCCGGAAACAAGGGGTTTGCTCAAATCATCGTGGCGCGGACGGACCGGATGCGGCATGTGGTGGAAGGCGGGGAGCTGGTGGGCTGGGTGTTCACGGATGGCGGCGGGAAGGTGCACCACCTGACGCCTGACCAGGTGATCCAGGTGAAGTTCTGGAACCCTTACGATAATTGGCGGGGGCTGGCGGAGTATGACGCGGCGGCGATGGCCAGCGAAGGGGATTGGCTGGCGGGCAAGTTCTCGCGGAACCTGATGGCGAATAACGGGGACACGGGCCCCTACATCGTGGCGAAGAACGGGGTGCCGGCTGACCCGCAACGGGAACAGATCATCGCGGATCTGAAGGCGAAGCGCTCGGCGCAGCTCCGGGGGGACTTCCGGCCGATCTTCATGACGGGGGACATCTCGGTGGAAGATCCCCAGGTGAAGTCGGTGGACGGGAACTTCATCGCGCAACGGCTGGAGAACCGGCATGAGATCGCAGCGGCGTTCGGGGTGCCGATGTCGATGTTCGACGTGAAGAACGATTTCTCGCTGGGAAGCCAGAGCGCTTATTACCAGCTCATCCTGGACACGTGCATTCCGACCGGGGCGAAGCTGTGCGATGCACTGGAGAACCTAGTCGAGCGGTTGACGGGGCAGCGGTATGAGATCGGGCTGCTCTGGGACGAACACCCGGTCTTGCAGGCGGTGCGGCGGGAGCGGTTTGATGCGATGGAGAAACTGGCGAACCGCGGAATGCCGATCAAGGACGCGAGCGATTACCTGAGCTTGGATCTGCCGAGGTTCGAGGGGGATGACATCGGGTATCTGCCGATGAGCTTGACGCCGATGACTGAGGCGATGGAGCCGACGCCGGCGCCCGCTACCAACCCACTGCTGAGTGAAGTGGGAGGAAGCGCGCCGGGGAATGTGAAGGATGGGAAGGACGGGAAGAATGAACGTCCTCCTTACTACGATCCGCAACAGGAAGATGATGCCAACCCGGTGCAGGCGATGATCAAGGCGCTCCGGGAACGCAAGGGGAGCCAGGCGGGAGCTGGACGCAAGGCCATGGCGCGGGCTAAGCGGCAGCGGATCTGGGAGGGTCACATGAAGAGGCGGGCGGCCACGGTGAAGATGTTCGAGGGGAAGATCAACCGGGTGCTGATTGAGTTTCGGGCTAAGGCACTGCGGCAACTGGCTTCGCACGGCGGCACGAAGGCTTTGGATGGCGCGGCCGAAGCGCCCACCACGGTGCAGAAGTCGGTGATTGATTTCGTGTTCAATGCGCAGGCGTTTGGGGAGCAGCTCAAGCTGGTGCTGAATCCGGTGATGACGATGGCCTTGCAGACGGCTGCAGACCAGGTGCGGCAGGATGAGCTGGGGATTGATGCCTGGAAGTTCCCGCCCCAGAAGGCGGGGGAGTATGTGCTGTCGCGTGACCAGGCCATCATGAAGTGCGGCCAGACGGTGCGCGACCAGATCAACACGGCGCTGAATGAGGGCTATGAGAACCGGGAGACGATGGAGGAGCTGAGCGACCGGGTGCGGGCGGAGTTTAACCAGCTCTCGAAGGGGCAGGCGAAACGGGTGGCGATGACGGAGACGGGGATGGCGTTCAATTTCTCGCGGCATGAATCAATGACGGCGGCCGGGGTGGAATACAAGACCTGGCTGTGCTCGGGCGGGCCGAACATCCGGCCGGAACATCAGGAGGCGGAAGACCGCTACGCGGAGGGCGGGGAGAGCGGGCCGATCGCGATGGATGAACCGTTCGAGGTCGGGGGCGAGTTGCTGATGTATCCAGGGGACGATGATGGGAGCGCGGGGAATGTAATCAACTGCCAATGCGTGCAGCTCGCGGTGGTGCAGCCGCCGGAGGATGAGTAACCACGAAAGACACGAAAGACACTAAATGAATTTGCGGAAACTCAAAAAAGCGGTCGGGGCGGGCGTGGAACTGAGCCGGGACCGGAAGAGCCGGACGGTGGCGGCGTCCGCTGGCGGGCTGTCTTATCGGCTGGGCGAGGCAGCGTTCAGCGATGAACGGGAGATGGCGGAGCATTTACGATCCAAGCTGCCGGTGATGGCGGTGATGCCGGGGCGGTAGTCGAGAGTCGAGAGCAAAAACCTATGTTGATACGCGAGATCAATCCTGAAACGAAGGTGCTGGATGAGAAGCAGGCCATCCTGGAATACGTGGCGTCTGACCAGACTTTGGACGCGGACCGGGAAGTGATACGGGCTGATGGGTGGCGGTTTGACCGGCTGACGAAGAACGGGCCGTTCGTGGATTCGCATCGGTATGGGTCGATTGAGTTCACCCTGGGGAAGATCCTCGATTTCAAGGTGGAAGGGCGCCGGCTCATTGAGACGGTGCAATGGGCGGTGGACGTGGCGGAGAACAAGCTGGCGCAGTTTGGCTGGGCGATGACGAAGGCCGGCTACCTGAAGGCCGTTAGCGCCGGGTTCCTGCCGGAGCTGATCCTGACTTCGCTGGGCCATGACCAGTGGTCGGAGGATTGGAGCGGGGCGCAGATCCTGCCGGCGTCGTCGCGGCCGGGCAAGCCGATATGGAGCCAACAGATGGCGGAGCTGGGGATCGGGGCGGGGATGCGGCAGCCGAACACCATTTATGTGGTGCAGCAACAGATTGAGCTGAGCGCGTGCGTGATGGGTGTGAACCCGAATGCGCTGGCGAAGAGTTACAAGGCCGGGGTGCTGAATGATTCGGACCTTGAATGGATTTCCACGGAGCGAAGCAAGCGCGAAACCGCCGGGCTGGCAGAGGAGTCTGCTGCCGCCAGCCAGGCCAGGCAGCAGAAGCGCAAGGCGTTCCTGGATGCAATAGAAAAACAACTGCGGCGAATTTGACCGCAGAGAACACAAACCAAAGAAAGAGAGATAGACACAACGTTATGAGAAACAAGATCAAGAAGTTCATGCTGCCGATGCTGCGAGGCCGGCGGTTGGTGTTGGGGCTGGCATTTATGGTGCTGGCGATTGTAGCGGTGGCGTTGGTGGCCTTCTACCCGAAGGCGGCGCTGCTGTGCCTGGCGGTGATTCCGATGCTGGGCACGGTGATGCCCGAGGAGGAGTTCCAGTCCAAGGTGCTCAAGGGCGTGGAGGAAGCCGCCAATGAGCAGAAGACGCACAAGAGCCGGTTTGACCAGGTGGCCAGCGATCTGGATCGCTCGGACAAAGAGGTCAAGAAGGCCCTGGAGGAACTGACCAAGGTGAAGAACACGGTGAATGACTTCGACACGTCGATGCGCCAGATGGTGAAGGTGCAGAAGGCGATTGCGCTGAATGCGCGGTCTTCCTTCCGTGATCCCGTGGAGAAGGCGCTGGCCGATAATGACGAGATGCGGGCGTGGTTCAATGCGAGCGCGCGGGCGATCTGTTTCCCCGGCGACTACAGCAAGCTGCCCACGGAGTGGCAGAAGACGCTGGAGACGGCTCGGACGCAGCACAAGGCGCTGACGGGCGTGGACACTTCCCTGGGGCAGGCAACGATCCCGAGCGAATGGTTCAAGACGATCTATGACACGCTGCAGGATTACGGCGACTGGAGCACGCTGGATGTGCTGAACGTGGGCGCCCGGACCAACCTGGTGCCGGTGGCCACCGCTCGTCCGCAGTTTTATTGGATCGGCTCGGGAACGGGCGGGTCGGGTGAAGGCACGGCCATCACGGAGGGCGCCTTCACGGGCAGCTCGGTGACGCTGACCATTCAGACGCTGGCCGTTTACCTGCTGTCCGCCCGCGAGTTGCTGGCGGATTCCTCGGTGGATATGGCTCCGTTCCTGATGAAGCAGCTCTTGCAGAGCGTGGCGTTCGGCCTGGACACGGCGGCGTTCGTCGGGAGCGGCGCGGCCGACCAGACCAACGCGGGCTACGTGGGCATCTTCAATGCCGCGAGCGCGAACACGAAGCTGGCAGCGGCCGCTGCCGCCGGCAATACCACGGTGGAAGGGACGCAGCTTGAGGATTGGCAGAACACGCTGCTGACCGTGAGCCCGCAGGTGCTGAAGCGCAAGGCTTGCTGGTGGATGCACCCGCAGATGTTGATCCGCGCCCTGGCGGTGCGGGATAAGAACGGCCGTCCGCTGTTCCAGACCTACACGGAGGCGCCGACGCCGGGCGGCATCGGCAGCATCCTGGGCTACCCGGTGAAGCTGCCGGCCGTGGGTCCCACGACGAACACGGCCGGGAGCGCAGTGGCGGCGTTTGGTGATCCGGAAGGCCAGGCGGTCGGGCTGCGGCAGGATATTGAGCTGGCAACGAGCGACGACATCAAGTTCGCGGAGAACATGCGGGCGTTCCGGTGCCTGTGCCGGGCGGGCGTGAAGCTCAAGACGCTGGCGGGGAACGATAACCTGAAGCCGATCGCGGTGCTGACCTTGGCGGCTCAGTAGCTAAATGGTTGAGGGCTGAGGGTTGAGGGTTAAGAGCCCCGACCCACGGCTTTAACCGAAACATAAACAGATAACGAAAGGAAAGATTGTGGATTCGAAGACTAAGAAATTGATCGCGGGCGGGACGGCGGCTGAGCTGAGCCAGATGAAGGCTGAGGCGGCCGATGTGCTGTCCCGGACGCCGGATAACAAGGACGCCCAGGATGTGCTGGACGCCATCAACGCCGAGCTGGAGGCGCGAGCCAAGGCGGAGCCGAAGAAGGTGAAGGTGCGGGCCAAGGAGTTTGTGAGCGTGGACGGCCGAGCCTTCCAGAAGGACCAGGAGGGCGAAGTGAGCGCACAGCAGTATGCGGCGCTGGCTTGCCGGTTCATTAAGCTGGCAGCGGTGGCCCTGGTGGCGACGCTGGGCTTGATGACGGCCGGGGCGCAGAACCAGCCTTCGCAGCGGACGCAATACGGGGCAACGGCGCTGGTGCAAACCAACGGCATCGCCTTGGACGGGTCGTCGACCACCAACCAGTGCATTGGGGTGAACTCGGCGACGAACTACACGCAGACGATCCCGTTGACCAAATATGGGGACATCGGCTTGCAGATGTCGTTCAAGCTGATGGCGGCCGGGACGACGGCGGTAACGGCGGTGTTTGATGGTTCCGGGGATGGTGTGAACTGGGTGCCGTCGGCGGTGGTGTTTCCGGTGACGGCGTCCGGGACGACGGCGGTGAGCGGCTACACCAACGTGACGCTGAACTCGCTGGGCTATCTACGGCTCAATTACATCACGAACGGGAACAACGCGGTGCTTACCAACCTGAACTTGCGGGTAGTATACAAGCCGAACCGTTACGGGAACTAGACTTGGGTGGGACACGCTCGGCGGCGGATTTTTAGAGCTCCGCCGCCGGGCCTTACCTGAAACGTGAAGTATGACAGCGAACTTGAAACCGAGGCGGAAGCGGGATGCGGCGGTGAAGCTGTTTCCGCGTGGTGAGCGGGGCGTGGTGTGCGGCGAGGACAGGATGATGCGCCGGCCACCGCTGAACCGAATGATACGCGAGGACCGGCACGTGACGAAGCGGGAGCTGGCGGAGATGGCGGCTTGAGCAAACCGAACCGTCGAACCTTGAACCTCGAACCTCGAACCTGGAACACCGAATACCGAACAAACTGAATGAACTGCGGACTTACAAATCTGGACACGCTGAAGCGGGGGCTGCTGGCGGGATCGCTGGCGGGGGAGTCGAAGTTTGACCTGTCGCTGCAGATGCTCGGGGCTGGCGTGCGCGGGGCGTTTGAGCAGTTCACTAACCGGCGGCTGGGATATAAGGAGGATCAGACCATCGTGTTCTCCGGGGACCGGCCGCACTATTATTTGCCGGGGTTCCCGCTCAGCGGGATCAAGAAGGTGGAGATGCGGTATTTCCAGACGGACTCGTGGACGGAGATCACGGGGCAGCCGATCAACGTGAATTACGAGAATGGGCTGTTGCATTTTGGCTACACGCTGGGTCGGTGGCCGCTGCAGGTGCGGGCGACCTGGTCGGGCGGGTATTGGTTTGAGGACAAGGAACCGGAGGAGGCGGGCTACCCGAGCGCGCGGCCGGCGGTGACGGACCCGCTGGCACTGAATAACGGCGGGGCGGTGGCGGATCTGCCGGATGAGCTGCGGTCGGCGTTCATGTGGCAGTGCGAGGCGATGTGGGCGGCGCGGGACAATCTGGGCATCGGGCTGGTGGATAAACCGAACGCGCAGAGCGAGACGGCAAAGGTGGGACTGGCACCGATGGTGAAGATGATTTTGGCGCAGTTCATCCGGTATCAGCTTTCGTGAGTGATGAGTGAGAGCATCCAAATCAAGCTGACTCCGAAGGCGGAGGCGCTGCTGGCGACCATGAAGGCGATGCCTTCGTGGGGGATGGATGCGGTCCGCCTGGGGATGGATAAGGCCAACCAGATGGCGGTGGGCAATATCATGCGGAAGCATTTGACGGGGCAAGGGCCGTTTCCGGTGGATGAGCACAGGCTGGGCGTGGTGACGAACCGGCTACGCGGGGCGACCTGGGCGTCGCCCACCGTGGCGAGCGGGACGAGGACAACGTCGTCTATCGGGTCGCCGGTGAAGTATGCGGCGCTGCATGAATTTGGCGGGGTGATCCATCACAAGGCGCGCACCGGGACGGCCCGGCTGGCGACGGATAAGAAGGGGAGCCTGCTGCACCAGGCGGCTAACGCCAACTTGCTGATCTTCGCAAAGAAGTCGCGGAAGAACGTCAAGGAGGTCGCCTACAAGGCTGAGGCGCATGATGTGGTGATTCCGGAGCGGGCGCCGTTTCGGACCGGGATTCGGGAGGTGTTGGAGGATTACGGGAAGATCGTGAGCGCTGAGTTTCTGAAGGTGGCGAGGAGCGTGCCATGAGCGACGTGCTGGACATTATTGATCGGCTGCCGTGGGAGCTGAAGGATTGCCTGGAGGGGGACGATTTCTTCCGGGACATCCCGATCGTGGTTTACGAGGAGGAGAACGTGGCGCGGGAGATGGAGCGCTTGCAGGCGGTGCAGACGGCCAAGGGCGGGCACCGCGGGGCGGCGGTGATTGTGATGCCGACGCTGGCGGATGATCTGAACCCGAATATCCGGTTCGGTCCGATGACGCTGTATCCGTCATTCCAGACGCTGGAGAATCTCGAACTGAACCGGGACGCGAAGGGGACGGGGAAGTCTTCGCGGCGGATCGCGCGTCGCATCCGGGACACGGTGAAGCAATACCAGCTTGCGGGGCTGATCGCGAACTTGAAGCCGGAGACGCCGTGCATCGCGGCGCTGAACGTGAAGCAGGAGCTGGGGAGCGGGATCAAGTCGCACCTGGTGAGCTTTACGTGCCTGGAGGCGCCGATGACCGGGCCGGCGGCAGTGGCTCAACTGACATGGGCCGTTAACGGTGGGTTAATGACGCTTACATGCGCGACGGCGGGGGCGGAGATTTGGTTCACGGTGGACGGGAGTTCGCCACTGCCGGGGAGCGTGAAGGCGGGATCGACGGCGAGGCTGTATGCGGCGCCCATTGCATCGGCGGGGCAGGTGATAAGGGCAAGGGCGTTTGTGGCGGGGGCGATACCGTCGGGGGTCATCTGGGTGAATACTTAGACACGGAGTTCACGCATTAACATGAATTTTATGAAGACACAACTGGACATCTATCGATCGGCGAATGCCGCTGCTGCGACAACGCTGGAAGTGAACACACCTTACGAGGTGACAACGGCCGCCTTGAAGGCTTTCCAGGCGGAGAAACAGGACCCGAAGGATTACGAGCTTTGGCAGCGCATGTTCAATGAGGCGCGGGCGCTGATGCTGAATCTGCGAGGGGCGAAGGCACCGTCGGAAAACAAGGGCTGAAAGGCTGAAATACTGAAAGGCTGAAACTATGAGCGAGAACATTTATTCGGGGCCGGCCAAGGTTTATCGGGGGACGACGGGTTTCTTTCCGGAGGGAGAGAATGGCGCGACGAAGTATGAGGTGAAGCAGGAGAAGATTGACCGGAGTTCCGGGTTTCACGGGCGGGTGACGTCGCTGCAGGGGAACTCGGTGGACGTGATCAGCACGACGCCGTGGGATTCGTGGGGCAACCTGGGCGAGCTGTTTCCGGCTTACCTGGGGGTGAGCGTGGGGGCCAGGGCGGGGGCGCTGGTGATCGGGACGCGGCCACATGGTGCGGCAGCGGGGGATGTGACAACCAAGGTGTGGGCGCTGGACGGGCGGATGATCACGATGGCGCGGAGCGCGATTACGAAGCATCCGGAGATCCACCTGGGGGTGGATAAGCCACTGTTTGGGCCGATCGAGATCACGGGGATACTGGCGTCGGCTAAGAAGCTTGGGGATGCGGGCGCATTCCGCACGTATGCGGCCTCCGGGGCGGCTGATCCGGGGGGGGTGTTCACGATGGCGGACTTCCAGGCGGGCGCGTGGACGGGGGCGTGGGGCACAACGGTGGGGTGGGGGGGCGACGGGGGCGATACGATCGAGGCGGAGGATGAGTGGGTGTTGTCGAATGACATCAAATACTCGCCGCTGGTGGTGCAGAAGCTGGTGCGCGGCTACAAGCTGGACTCGGTGTCGTTCATGGCGAAGGTGCGTCCGTATGGGCCGACGCAGGCGCAGATTGACACGGCGATCAATGCGGGGACGCTGGGCAAACAATTCTCGGGGGGCGACCTGGTGCTGACGGGACCGAACGCGAAGACGATCACGCTGAAGAACGCGGGGGTCTTCGGGGCGGGCTATGAGTTTGGCGGGACGAAGCTGGGCAACGGGGAGGTTGGCTTCGTGAATACGATGGTGTTTACGGCCGGGGTGCCGCAACCGCTGGTGTTGTTCTCCGCATAGGAAAGCAAACGCTGAAAAGCTGAAAGCTGAGTGAAGATCACGGCGAAGGATGCGGAGGGGGTGCTGCCGGACATCGTGCTGGGTAACGATGGGGCGGAGCAGTGGATCATTGATCCATCTCCGCTGCCGTCGGAGCGGCGGAAGGGGCAGTTAACGCCGCTGTTCCGGGGGGCGCATCCGTTTGCCTGGGCGCGGAAGAACGGGGTGACGTCGTTTTCGTGGACGGTATCGCGGAACCACGCGAATGGTGATGAGGCGGGGAAGTTCTCGCGGCGGCACAGCGGGGACGTGCCGGCGAATGTGACGCTGGTGGTGGAGGATGGGGGGTTCGCGGACAGCTACACGGGGATGATTCTGGATGTGACAGCGGTGGACCGGATCGGGCGCGAGACGGTGTTCCGCTATACGATTGATGGGGCGGTGTTGCAGGCGCCCGTAGCGGATAGCTGAGGAGATATAACCATGAGACACGGATTACACGGATTGGCACTAATCGGACTTGTTATTGGGTTGGCGGCGGGGTTTGCCCGGCCGGCGCAGGGGCAGACGAACGCGGATGGGACGGCGACGGTGGTGTTCGCGCTGAAGACGTGCACGGGGAACGCACAGAGCCGGGCGCTGCTGATCACGGCGCTGGGGGAGCCGGAGGATTACTGGGCGGAGATCTGGTGGGGGACGCCGATCACGGTGTTTCCGACGAATGGGGTGGTATCGGTGCACCTGGTGCCGGATGATTACGCGGTGGAAATGGTGGGGGCACCGGGGACGATGAATATGACGGTGACGAGCAACGGGACTTATAGCGCGCTGTCGCTTTCGACGAATGTTCCGGGGTATCGGTCGGCAGCGAGCGGGCCGGCGACGGTGCAGTTTCCGCTGCGGACGATGACGGGGGGCATGCAGACGCGGGCAGTGACGATGACGGCGCTGGTGATGCCGTTTGCTAACGGGACGAATATCGTCTGGGGAGCGGCGGTGAGCGCGACGCCGACGAATGGGCTGGCGAGCACGCCACTGGAACCGCAGGGATACAGGGTGGAGCTGGACCAGGTCGGGGGTGCGATGGTGATCTACGTGCCGACGGATGGGGGGACGTATAATGCTTCGCTGCTGCCGGATACGATGCCGTCTAATGTCCCGACAAACGTGATACCAGCGGGGGCGGTATACGCTCCGCCATCTCCTGGGCCCGGCTATTACAGGTATGCCTGCGCGGCGTTCACTAACAGCTTATTGGTGGCCGGATCGCGCTACGTGCTGACGCTGGGCAATGCTACATACCTGACCAACCTGGTGAGCCATTCGGTTTACACCAGCAACGTCACGTTTACGGCGGAGATGGGACTCTACTTTGCGTTCGGGCCTTACGAGTCCAGCCCGACCGGGCCGTATTTCCCGCCTGCGATTACGACAACTATAATCGGTCCGCAGTGAGTTATGCCGAATGAGTTTCCCATCAAGATCACGGGGGATGCGAGTTCCCTGGTGGCGGCGTCACAGCAGACGAATACGGCGCTGGGGTCGACAAAGACCAAACTGGCGGAGCTGACGCCGGAGCAGAATGCGCACACGGCGGCGATGGGCACGGGCGGAAAGGCGCTCCAGGAGCATGCGAAGGATACGGAGGAGGTCGCGACCAAGACGGGGTTCCTGAATCTGAAGAAGACGGAACTGAAGAAGCTGACGCGGGAGCTGGCGCACGAGTTTCCTATTGCGGGCCTGGCGGCGAAGCTGATGATGAATCCGATCGTAGCGGGCTTGACCATCGCGATCGGGGTGTTTGGGGCGGCGAAGAAGGCGCTGGATGATTGGAACGCAAAGCTGGACGCGGCGGCGGCGCAGAACGCGAGCAAGGATTTCCTGCCGGGGATCGAGGCGAAGAAGGCGGCGCTGGACGCGGCGAAGGTGAGCGCGGCGGATTTTGCGGTGGCGATCGCCAACATTGGCAAGGCGGAGGACAAGTTTAAGACTTCGATAGCGCAGGCGATTGACAAGCTGCACGAGTTCACGAACGCACAAGCTGAGGTGAACAGCTCCGGGGAAGCCAAGGAGCTGGCCGAGGTGGACCTGAAGCAGAAGAGCGGGAAGCTGGACGAGGTGGGCGCGATCAAGGCACGGGCGGGGATCAAGGAGCGCTACCGGAAGATTCAGGACGATCTGAAGACGAAGGGCGAGCAGGATGAGGTGAAGCTGCAGGAGACGGAGTTGCAGCATGACAAGGCGTCGCAACAGAGTCTAATGACGGCAGCCCAAGAGGCCCGGAAGAAGCGGGATGGACTGAAGGCCCGCCGAGCTCAGGCGGAAAAGGATTTGGAGGAGGGGAAGAAGAAGCAGGCTGAATACGATACGGAATACGAGGAGGCACAAACCGCGGCCGATGAGGCAGGGACGGCAGAGGGGTTAGTCGGCTCGGGCGAGGTTCCGGGGGAATCGGTAGGGGTGGAAGCTGACGCCCGACTGGAGGAAGCGAAGCGGAAGCGGGATCTGCAACGGAAATTCAACGAGCGAACGAAGGCGCTCATGAAGTCCATTGACGAACAAAGGCTGCCGGGTGCGGAGGGAGATGCCAGTGTCGCGGAGACGAGGGCGAAGAGCAACGCCGATCGGGTGGATGAACTGGAGCGGACGCTGCCTGGGAAGCGGGAGGTTTTGGGGATTCGGCAGCAGGGAAGGGCCGTGGCCGGCAAGCTGAAGGATGAGACGACAGAGCTGGAGACGACCGGGCGAATTACTGACGAAAAGAACCAAGGGGATGACAAGCTGGGGCAGCTCCAGAAGCAGATTGTGCAGGCGGCGCAGTCGGGCAAAAGAGTCAGTGAAGAGACGTTGGAAGCTTTGAGGGCGCAGGAAAGCCACAACCTGAAGGTGGCAAAGGAGTTGGCAGAACAGAGCAAGCGGCTGCGGGCGATCGAAGCAGCCCCGCCGCGGATTTGAAGCGATTTCCCCTGTGAGCAACGGCAATGACCTACACGACACTGGCATACAACGGAACGGAAAAGACACTGGCTGATTGGGGTTTGGAGGATGAGTCGGCGATGTCGAAGGTGGTGAATCTGGCGATGGACACGTTTCGCGTTGGGAAGCCGATGGCCAATGTGTTTGATGACCCTATTTTCCCATTTGAAGCGCAGGTGATCTTGCGGGCGGGCCGGGAGTCTGGGACTGGGGCGCCGAACAGTTTTGCGGGAGGGGTGATCGAGTTCCAGGGTAAGCGATTGCTGCATGTGCTGGAGGGGCGGCCGGATTTTGAGGGGGTGATCTACAATTTCGCGGGGCCGTGGTATGACCTGCAGGAGACGGCGTATCAACAACAGGCGTGCTGGTGGCTGGGGCCGGTGGATCAGACGGTGCATGACTTGAGCAGCGACGTGTGGCTGTGCTACAAGTTTACGCCGCCGACGACCTTTGGCCGGATACACACGGGGCAGCAAATCGAGGAGACGTTGCAGCATTGCCTGGATATGTTTGAGGCGCAGGGGATGGCGGCGCCCTTCCAGATCGGGACGATTGACGTGGCGGTGCCGCTGGCGCCTTACCCGATGCAGGATGTGAAGTGCACGGAGGTGATCGAGTATTGCCTGCGGTGCTCGCCGGATGCGGGGCTGTGGTTTGATTACTCGACACTACCGCCGACCGCGAATGTGACGTCGGGGGCTAACAACACGCCGGTGACGCTGGCGCTGGCGGATGGGGTGGGGCATGAGTCGATGCGGATCGTGGCGAGGCCGGACTTGCAGGCGCGGAGTGTGGTGCTGTTTTTTAAGCAGACGAACCAGTTTGACGGGGCGTCCTGGGTGCAGAAGACGAAGCAGAAGTATGGGCCGCATGGATCTAATAACGCGCTGGACCCGGATGGGGGGCTGCGGGTGCTGGTGCAGACGATTGATTTGCAGGGGTTCAGTATGACGCATGTGTATGGGGAGCTGCAGACGTTGACGCCGGCGAATAACCGGGCTTTTTGGCGGGCGGTGTTGCCGGAGCTGCAGAGCACGAAGGTGAGGGCCTTTGCGTTGCTGGGCGGATTAACGGTGCAGGATGATGACGGGAATATCGTGAGCCTGAGCACATATCCGAACATCCTGATGGATGGATCGTCGATCTGCGAATGGATGACGCTGGAGGATGGGACGCCGGTGACCGGGCAGGCGGTGACAATAACGGCGGATGCGACTTACAAGCTTTATGACGTGGACGCGACGGGGAGCGATCCGGAGACGGCGACGAATGGATCACTGGTGGAATGGTTTCCGAGGAAGCAGCTTTCGTGGCGAGGGGTGATCACGAATGGCGTGACGGGGAAATACGGCGCCATATCGGAGTCGGTCGATGGGGACACGATTCCGGCGGGGCTGGCGCAGATGCTTTACACGTCGCTGGCGGGGTTGCAGCACGAGGGAGAGGTGACGGTGGTGGGGCGTGAGATTTCCGGAGGGGTCAACCTCGGGAACGTGCTGAACCTGAGCAATGGCCGGACGGAATGGGCGGCGATGAATGCCTGGATCCAGTCGATCACGAAGGAATATGGGACGGGGCGGCGGACGCTGGTGATCGGGCCGCAGCAGTTTTTGAGCGCGGGGGGATTGACGGCACTTTTCTTGATCAATCGGCAGCGGCGGATTTACTCGAACCCGAAGGCGCGGGCGTCGGGGAAATCGAGCAACGGGGACAACAGTGTGACGCTAGGGAAGCACTCGGCAAAGGAGAATACGAGTGCGGGGCTGCCAGAGAAGAAATACGAGGCGATCCTGCTGAAGGATGTGGGCGGGGCCTTGACGGCGAAGATCGAACATGATCCGGCGGAGCTGCTGCAGCGGACGCCGGCGTTGACGGGGGCGACGCGCGTGATGAAGCCTCTGCGGCTGCATTATACGGATGCGTCGGACGGCAGCGCGAAGTTTGCGGTGGCGCTGGCGGCCCCGGCTTGCGCGGATACTGACACGGGCAATGACACGGCTAGCGATGTGAGGATCGGCGGGGGCGGCGGGGTGATGCAGTGCCAGATCACGAGCCTTTTTAACGCGAATTATCTGGGCGTGAAGAGGTTTAACAATACGGCTCAGGTGGGCGCCGAGTTCAAGGTGGCAAAATCAATGCCAGGGCGAATGCCGGGGGGGGCAACGGTCGAGGGGACCAACTTCGCGTACACCTACGTGGACGATAACCGCCGGAATTCCAACGACGGCACCACGACCGAGGCCCAGGTGATGTTCCCGCGGTTCAACACGGGCGATGTTATATATGTCGCCGTGGTGGACTACAGCGGGGTGAGTTTCTCCTCCAGTGATCTAAAGTGCATCGAGGTGAACACCGCGCGCGAGTGGACTAAGAAATACATCATGCCGACATGAGCGGGCAGCTCATAGATAATGCGCTGCTCGAAAGCCGACACCGGGTGGTGGTGGAATCTCCCCATCACGTGAAAAGCACCAATGGCCTTCCGGAGTCGATTTGGGTGCGCCAGGCAGGGCTGACTTACTTGCCAGCAGACATCGACGTTGGGAATGCGCCGAGCTGGGTCGCAACCATCGCTGATTACACGCACTGGAGGTGGCGCGACACATTAGCGCTTTCACCGGGCGGGTCGGCTTTAGGGGATGCAGGGGATGCTCAGTTCTATAGCGATTGTCTGGCGAGCCTGAACGCACTGACACTGACGAACCACTGGGCGCAGAATTATCAATTTAGATCCGTGAATGCGCATGCCGATCCCCCAACGGACTCAACGGTCTGGACCAATTACATGCAACCCCAGTTCGTCTGGAATTTCAATGGGGCGCCTGTATGGAATAACGCTCCTCCCCACCTCGCGGGCACGGCGATGTCGGGGTGGTCCATTTACTATGGCTATTTGGCGATGGCGCGGGCTCAGGCGCGGTATGCCGGAGGCAGATTGAAGATTCCCTATTGGAGCGGCCGGTGCCGATGGTGCTTTGAATACGGGGGCTGGGATACGGCGATGAGGATCGATGTTACGGATTCCGGGTGGAAGCCGGTCGTGGACGGAGAGTTGTTGGTGACGGTGCCAATGGTGAGCTCGGTGCCGTTTCCGTTGCAACGGATAAACAACTCAATCGCTGCCACAACCTATTACGCACTGCAGGCAATCACCTTAGACGTCAACTTTACGATTCTGGCATCCGACCCGTCGAGCTGCTCGATGGCGTGGGGCATGCCATTTGGTGTCTGGATGGACGGCAACAGTCGTATCCCCGGCAACCTGCCATCGGGACTCAGCTCGGATGGCAATGGACTCTCTACGGACGGCACGGGGCTCTCAACCGATTAGATTATGAAAAAAAGACTGATAATAACACTGCTTGGCTCGATGCTTTTGTTTCCGGTGCTGGCCGAGGCGGCAACCTATACGATTCCATGGATTGGAACCAATACCTGGCGCACGAATGATACTTTCTGGCCGCTTGACGGATCGGACCATAGCGGAGGTGTTTATCCTTGGCAGCAATGGCAGGCAGTGGAAACGAATTTCGCCACGCTGCAAGGAGAGATTACAGCGATCCAAGGGGGTATGGCCGATGCCCAAACCAACGCCATGCTTAACAGTCAGCGCGTAGCGGCCTGGTCCACCAACGGCATCAGCCTAGCGGCGGGCGCGACCAACGCTCCGGTCTGGGTGACGAATCTGGCCGGCGTGACCTATACGGCGATATTGGGCACGCCGCAGTTGCTCTTCTCATATGACGGGAGCAATTATGTAGCCGGGTCGGTGACCCTCATCACCAATACGCGGGTGCGCGTTATGTTCTATTCCGGCTCGGCAATTGCAACGAACTCATTTGACCTCACGGCGATTCCGATGCCGGGGGCCGTTACCAATGTGACCTACTGGAGGCTGGCACGGCCAGACCTGTTCGGATGCACTAACGCTCTCTACGGAGAAAAGCTCGTTTTGGGAGAGCCCAAAAGCCCATCCGAAGCCGCAACCAAAAACTACGTGGACACAACCTTTGCAACTACAAGATGGTGGTCGGCGATCCAGGACGTGCAGTTGAACGCCTACACCCTACACTACAACGTCGGGTGGACCGAGTATGTCGGCGGCAACCAGGGGACCGTGCTGCACTGGAGCTTCCTCAACAAGGATGCCTTTACGGTGAACTACACGCCTGCGACGACCGTGACCAACACGCTCACCGCTGCCGTTGACGGGACCGGCACCAACGTCGTGGTGTCGGTGCTGACTAACGGCATATCGTCCAGCGTGAGGCTGATGTTCTCGCATACGGTGAGCCCGTTGAACTGGCAGCTTTCAGACAGCGCCCCAACGCTTACGGGCAACGCTTGGGTTTTCACCGTGCCGTTTCCCTGGCAGGATGCTGGCTTTTGCACCGCAACGATTCCCTCGTCGAATCCAGGGGTGATTGCGTTGAATACCGTTTTGCAATTGACTCCCCGGACGATCACCAACGCCACCAGCACGACGTGGGGTTACGGGTCTGGCATCGTGTGCGCAGACACCAACTACGTTTATGTGAGCGTGGGGACCAATAGCTGGAAGCGAGCGGCGCTTTCGGCTTGGTGATTAGTGGGTGTTTAACGGTCCGTTACGGGGGGGCAAAGTATGGGGCGGAATGGGCGGAACTTCTCAAACCTTTTCCATTTCTTCTCAAACTAGGGGCGCCTTTACTATGTGACAGGCGCATTGGCTTACGGAGGCACTCTGACCGCCACCAACGTCGGCGGGAGTGCGCTGCAATTGGGAGATGAGTTT
>Ga0114951_10001967_pt1 | contig 24238 bp, 23 predicted proteins | sample AM7aDNAmetaG_FD_88677 | JGI IMG/M metagenome (GOLD analysis project Ga0114951, IMG submission 88677) | Freshwater microbial communities from Finland to study Microbial Dark Matter (Phase II) - AM7a DNA metaG | ecosystem: Environmental > Aquatic > Freshwater > Lake | place: Finland: Lake Alinen... | reverse complement strand
AGCCTTTTATATGGTAAGGGCCATTATTCCACCCAATATTGGCATCCAGTTCCAGTTTTATTGGTTGGTTTTTCACACCCATAACCTTTGTAGCTACAAAACCCACGGGGCAGGCACTTGTGTCGTTATGTGATGAGTTTTTGTGCTTTTTGGCAATATTTTGTAGAATTGCTGCTGCTTCTGTCTTTTCTGGTTCAATCATTTTTTCCTTGTTTTGGTTTAAGAATTTGTGCTTCTCCCAGCTCGTCTGTTTTTTTAAGGGAAGACGCGAGCTATAGCCCATCACCAATTGCGGGAAATAATGCGCACCTATCAGGAGCCTTCAGCTTATGGCCTGACATGAAAGGTGAGGTGACTCACTTGTTGTGTGTTCTGTTTGGGATGGATTTAATGGAATGGAGGTGGCTTGTTGTCAAGAGGTGCTTCCGGCAGCAGTGACTGGATGCTCAACACTGACCAGCATAAGCTATACTATGAACCATACCAAAGGATTTAATTACTTATGGTTATGGTGATCTTTTGATCGCAGTGTTCAACGTCAAACCCGCGATTATTTACTTTTACTTGATGGGTTATTTTTGGTATTATGAAAAGGCCGAAGCTTCAACAGCAGATTAAGCATCTCCGTGCCAAGGTTGCAGACAATGACAAGGGGCTGACAAGAGCGACAGCCATGAATGAAGCCAATAAGCTACTCTTGGGTAGCATTCTCGATCAGATATGCGCCCTTGATATTTCACCATTTCACCAGGACACAAAAGAGCCATGACTGGGCTCTGTTGTTTGCACCCATTAATCTGAAATAGATAATGCCTTATAATCTCCCTAACTGACCTTTATATGTTATGAAAAAAATAGTTGGTTTATATGCAGCAACACCATTTGTAATAATGTTGTTATTGATTTTCTGTATCAATAATGTATATGCCGCTGGGAATATCAATTCATTTGATGCTTTGGCAAAACAATTTGGTTATAGTTATGCGGGGGAAATTGATAAGGGGTGGCATTCTTATACGTCTCAACTAATTACTAATAATGTTAGAGTTAATGATTCTGAAGATATATGCGAAGGTTTTATAGTCGCAAAACCAACATCCGATGATAATGTTCTTATTGCTTTAGAAAACATATATGGCGCTCTTTGTAACACTCTAAATATGGAGCATATAAATGTTTTGCTAAACGTAAAAAAAATTTATACTAAGGTAATGGTGGGATTGGAAAGGTCTAATAAATATGAATTTAATTACAATGAACATATCAGAGTTAGGGGTCAAGTCATTGGCGTTTCAAATAGCGAAAGATTGCAAGGAAAAGAACCCGTAATTATTATCAAGTTATGGATTTATAAGTAATATTTTGTTGGAATGATGGTCATGGATGGCATTAACGAACGCTATGGGCGCGGCTGGCTTCGGAAAACTCTGAAGGTTGGAAACCTACTTTCACCATACTATACAACGAGGTGGAGTGATATTGTAACAGTGACGTTTCGTGAGCAGTAGGTTTTATTTTATGTATTATTTTATTACTATCACTCAACGAACTGTATACGTTACCGGCGTAGTTTGTAAGTCGTATTACGCAGAAAGAAGTTTGAATTAGGCTGATCAGTCAAAACATTATTTGTTCCATAAAAAAAGAGATCCGCCATAATGACAGAGAAAGACGAAAAGACGATAGCGGTATTGTGGTTGTGCTTTTTGTTATCGCGTTCTTCCTGATTTCTCCTGGTGCTTTGGTTTTCTGCACAATTGCCGATTTAGTTAGCTATCAATTTGATGCTGGGCAGGCATGGATATTCAGTTCTCTTATGAGTGTGGCAATCTTTAGTTGTTTTTACGTAAAATATGGTAGTTCTAAAGAAGGAGGGATTAAATCTCTCAGGGTTGAATTCCCCACCGCTTGCGGTGAAAGCTTGCTGAATTCTTCTATAAACAGATACCCCGCTGCTTGCGGCGGGGAGCTTCATTACCTGATACTTTGTGCCACCATATCCGGCATTTATTTGGTTTTCAACTTTGGCTTCCATGCTAACTTTCCTAAAAGACATATAGGCTATCTTCTGCCAAATATAAAGTCAGCATCCAACCTTCCCTATCCAGCCGAGGTTAGCGATAAGAGTGCCAAGTGAAACGTGGATCTTTGTCTTTGATCTTTTCATGGTTGGAGATGGCTTGGGATGCCACCGCAGCCAAGATATCGGCTAATTTTGTCATGGGTGGGTTATGGAGTGGTGCTCAGCATCAAAGGGTAAAAAATCACTATTATAACACAAGCTTTTTACATCGACAGGGCTATGTTACAATCACCATATTATACGACAAAGCAGAACGACATTATTCTGGTAAAAGAATAAATCCTTATTGCGATAACCTTATAAGTCAGTTCGCTGGTTTTTTCTCAAGCTCCGGTGTGATTCTCATCCCAACGGTTGGTGACAGGGTCTTTTCCCAAGCTAAATAGCCAGCTTTAGTAATTTTGACTGTAACGGCGTTCCCAGGAATTAGCTCCAATGATGCTGGTGTGGAACCATAGTAAACCCCATTAATTTCGAGATCACAATTGTCCGGTACTGGCGCTACATCAAGTTTTACTTTCACAATTTCTGCATCATTCTGACTATCCAATTTGGTGAACAGCTCCTTGAACTTCTGGTCTGTTCCAAGATTCTTCAGAGCGTCCTCAATTGCTGCTGAACGCCCGTCTCTTTGCCCGGAACCACCATAGGATGTACTGATATTGGACGATGAGCCCTTAACAGTCGTTGAGTAAACAACAGTTCCTTTCTGAATGTCCAAAACGCGAATACGAACAGTTGCAATCGTTTGAGAAGATCGTGTGCTTATGCCAAAACCACCAAAACTTTTCTCTCCTGTGTCGGCCTTTAAGATTGAGCCTATAACAAGAATCTTTGCTCCAGACATTCTTCCGAACTGTGCGATTTGATTGGGATCGGCCATACCAGATAGATTACCAAATGATAACTCCTCCCCCATAGAGTCCATACGCGTACGCTCCACAATCTGAACGTTTCCAAAATTCAAAATCAAGTTCTCAAGCTCACCTCGGGCATAGTCCCCATATTTTCGCAATGCGTAGTCTCCAGCTTCAAATGGTGTGACGGCAACTCTAACGTCTGCTAAGCTTGTCAATGGAGATACCAAAAGTAATATTGCCCAAAATAATAGTTGCTTGATCGGCCTGCCGACGAGAGATATCAATTTCTTCATGATTTCATTTTTTTGTACAAGTTCAATGTAACTATTACGGTATCGGTATTGAAATTAGTCAGTGAAAGAGATAACCAACTAAAGCAATAAGCCACAAATAAGCGGAACAAACAGCAAAGGAAGAGGATGAACGAGTCACCTGATGCAACAATCTGTTCAGCCGTTTTCTCTATCAGATGAATTTGCTGTCATGAAGGAAAAAGGCTTCGTTTAAGGCGTGTTTCAGAGCTTGGCTCCCCTCTTCATTTAAAGAACAAAAGGTAGCACGAGGCTGCTGAATAGAGCTGCCGTCCCGAAGCACCGTCCGCTCACCATAGATGGGTTTATCTAAAACATTCAACCACCTGACAGATACAGCCATCTCGTCAGGGTATTTTGTCCACTCCACTAAGTCGGGGGCACTAAACATATCTCTGCCGTCAATCAGCTTAAAGTCTTTGGTCAATACCGGCTCTGTTAGAATGACCACCTTTCCGATATACCCTTGACCTGATTCATAAACGTATGCAATTTGACCTGGTTTTGCATTCTGCAAGCGGTTGAATCCATTTTCACACAGGGCAGAAATGAAGTCATATTCAATGCAAGCATCTCGGTTCCTGCTGAATACTCCTTTCTCGTTTGGCATATTGCCAATGTTGATGTGAAAACGGTCTGTGGGGTTCTGTTTCGATAAATTTTTCATGGTTAGAAACATATCGTTAAATCTTTAACATCTACAAAAATCTATATCGACAACGACGTGTAATGTAATAAAATATACAGTGAAAATAGAACGTATCTATTCCTTATATCCTTGAATAAGACTGACACGAGCCTCGCTGATTGTGTTTGTGTTGAGGATGGTTGCTGTCCTGTGCTTGCAAGAGGAGGGATACCTCGGAAGTACTCTCCTGCCAAGCATCAATCTCAGTGATTTTATCAGCAATCCGCTTTTTGAGTTACAACATCCTATCTACCTACTGTTCGTAAACGACTGCTTGTGAACAATCTCGAAATCAGCCTCAATCCTCTCAACATGCACTGTCCACAATATTATAACATTGGAGACAGTATCAAAACGCTCAAAAGAATTGTCTTTTAAATCGTTTTTCGTTACTTTATAGACAGTTTTTCCAATAAACGATTTTTTAGACACATTTCAACATGAGACTCTTCGGTTACGCTCGCGTTTCAACCAGCCAACAGTCACTGGATATCCAGGTCAATGCTCTTAAAGCTGAAGGTGTTGAACCCAATCGCATTTTCACCGACAAGGAATCAGGAAGCCATGTTCGTCGTGACGGGCTACAAGCATTACGCGTCAAAGTTGAAGCAGGGGATGTGGTACTGGTCAAGAAGCTCGATAGACTGGGCCGTGATACGGCTGACATGATTCAGCTCATCAAGGAATTTGATGCCATTGGAGTGGCTGTCCGCTTTCTTGACGATGGTATCAGCACTGAAGGTACAATGGGAAAAATGGTCGTCACCATTCTTTCTGCCGTCGCTCAGGCTGAAAGGCAACGGATTCTGGAAAGAACTAACGAGGGACGAGTGGAAGCACAGGCAAAAGGAGTCAAGTTCGGGCGAAAGCCCTCTGTTGACCGGAACAAAGTACTGGCTTTACGCGGACAGGGAGTTGGAGCGACAGCAATCGCCAAACAGATGAAAATTGGAAGAGCCACGGTCTATACAATAATCCAGGCTGCTCAAAAGTAACGGTTCAGGTGCTACGGTTCCAAAAGAAGCCGCCACGATCCATACAGCTTCCTTAAACCAAGAGAAAAAGGGCAGCCGATAATTATTACAAGCCAGCAATGGATAGAAGAGTTTCAAGATGCGTTGGAAGATTTCATGGCAAGTGTTCAATCGCTGAAGGAAAAAGCCAAATATCTTGGAACAAATCAGGAAGAGGCAAAAGCGAAAGCGGACTTCACTCTTTCAACGGCAAAAAAGACACTGGACAGCCTGCAAGCATTGGAGCCGAAACCGATCAACACCGAGGGATCCGGAAGCGACACCCGCCAAGCCGCCGCCGATCAGCACCCTGCACAATAAAACCATGCAGGGAGACTACCATAAATGTTATTAATTTGTTTGTTAGTTAATTTCTTTGTTTATTAGTTGTGAAAGTATTCACGCAACCGACAAAATAAATCACCATGCGCCCAGTAGAATTTGCACATGAAGAGATCATCCAGGCCGGTCACGAACTGCAAGCCGCCGGACGCAACATAACCGGCTTCGCAATACGACAAAAAATAGGCGGCGGGAACCCAGGGCGGCTAAGGCAGGTTTGGGATGAATTCCTCAACAGCAAGACAGAGGCCAAAGCGGAGCCAGTTACAGAGCTTCCCTCAGAGTTGGCAGAGGAAATAGATGCTGTAAACAAAGCTCTTGCTGGGCAGTTGACCCAGTTTGCTATTGCAGCGAATGACAAAGCCGTTAAAGCCGCAGAAAGGCGAGTGGCGGATGTCCTCACCAGTGCAGCAGAGCACCGCGAACAAGCAGAGCGAGAATTGGCAGATGCCTCTCAGACCGTAGAGGATCTGGAGACCAAGCTGGACGAAGCCAGGGCAAATGCTGAAGAACTGGAAAACCGGTTGACTGAAACTCAGACCAAACACCAGGCACAAGCCGTAAAACTTGCTCAACTGGAAGAGCGTCTGGCGCAGATCGGGAAAGAGCGCAATAATTACGAACAACAGGCTGAGCTGATGCGGAATGAACGGGATGCAGCAAGGGAAAGCGCAGCGAAGGCACAGGGCCAAATTGAGGCTTTACAGGCGCAAGTTCACGAGTTTATGCAAGCCATAGGAAACCGGCAATGATGGACACAGCCACAGGACAGCCCGAAAGAGACCGAACAGGGCACACCGATCAGCGAAGAATAGATAAGTGTCGCTTCAGAAACCGGATATTAAAATAGTAGAAATGTTCTTTTGCGGTTTGCGTTTACAGAAACAACGGTATTATAAATATGCACTTAGCTACAGAGAATAGCATTTTTGCGGTTTGCGTTTACACAAGATTCTATGCCCAAAAAGGCGTATAGCTACGGTAGCGAGTTGATAGTTGTGTTGGATCAGCCAGTTTGATTTTCCCTGCTTCAATCGTTGTGGCAATGACTTGTGATATAAGCTGACTCTTTTTTTCTGGCAAATTAAACCTCTCCCGAAGACTTGGGTTGGTCATGCGCTCGTTCATCACATAACGGAGGCAAGAGTGCTGGTAACACGCCCGGATACGGTCATTACGATCCATTTCGTCGAACACCCTATGAGCAAACAACACTGCCGTTGTCCGGCATTCGCCAACACGAAAATCAGGGGCAGGCAACTGGTAGACTTCCGCCGCCTGAATGACCTTGTCTATACCACTTCCCTTCTCTTCACAGATCCCCAGCCGTCGCATAATGTCCGCAAGCCGCTCATTCCGTGACCGATAGGCATCAATAAAGCGATCCGGTGAGATAAATGGCTGGCCTGGATTGGATATCTCAAGACGGTCGTCATAAAGCTCAACCATTACTGAAGCTCCGGTTTCACTCAAATCCTGATGAATCAAGGCATTTGCAAGCAGTTCGCGAAGAGCTATCTCTGGAAACATCTTCACTTCACGACGAAGCGCCTGCTCAATCACCTCATTCGAGGGAACCAGACTATTGATGTATTCCAGCAACCGCTCAAAACCGACAGCATACCCTGCTTTTCCCTGATGATCTAATTTTGTCCTGAGTTTATTCTTCCCTTCATAGACAATCACACGCGGGGCCTTTCGCACAAGAAGGTCAAACGACTCAAGCGTCTTTGCGAACAGGATTGCCCCAAGGTTCGTAATTGTCCAGAGACCTCCAGACCGTTCAATCAACTTTTCACTGGCAAACCTGTCCAAGACTGCCTCACGGGTAGCAGGATACGGGAGCTTCAGCAGGTCAAAATACCCCTGTGTATCAAGGAGTCGCACAACCGTCTCACTATCACATTCTGTCATCGCTGGCCGAAGTAACCAGTCCGGATCCCCCTCTGCAAAGATACGCTTCAGGTAATCAGCCGTCATGGGAACCAAATCTTCACCAGACCGCATCAGGTAAGCGCCTTCAAATGCGAGTGGCTGCCCTTTTGGGCGGGAAGGTATGTCAAAAACAAGAACTCGTCCGTCAGGATGAAGAAGCTCAAAAACCTCAACCCTGATACGAAGCTTCGCCACAATGCGAGCCTTGATATCATTGAGATGAGTAATCGTCGAGAACGCCTTTGAGCCAACCACACTGCGAGGAAGCTTGTCCGTCACTCCAAGAACAAAATACCCACCACCTTCATTCGCCAATGCCACACAATAGCGTAGCAGCTTCGTCGAATCGAACTGCGTCTTGGCTTCCTTGAACTCAAGACGCTCGTTCTCGGCAGGCTCTGTCATCCATTGATGCAGTGTTTGAAGTGTTATCATGGGTTTTCAGGAAGTGGAAGATCAAAACTGGAATAAATATAGAGACAATTGGTCAGGAAGAAAAAAAATGTAGATGGGTTCGTTTAGGGACAATACATAAAACTGCCCGGCTATCTTAATACATCAAATACATCTTATACATAAAACACACCATACACGCATATACCATTCCCGCTATCACAAATCACCAGTTCAAAAGCCAGATCAACCCGTTTTTATTATGACATAATACACATTATTGATATTTATTATTCTTTTTTACATATCTTTTGATAAAAGATAGCCCGTTCCAGCCACCAGCAACAACAGGCCGATTCATACACAGAATACATCAGGCACACATAATACAGCAAATACACATAATGCGCATTATAACCATAGCCTTGCAAAAGGGAGGTACTGGCAAAAGCACCACAGCCCACGCCTTGGGGCAAGGACTGCAAAACCAAGGATTCAAGGTATTATTTGTAGACCTTGACCCACAGGGAAACCTCTCCTCAACAATGGCTGCCGAAGCAGGTGAGTCAAATGCCTTTGATGTTTTGACCAAAAAAACAACGGCGAAAGAAGCAACGCAGCAAACGGCACAGGGTTCCATTATTCCATCCAGTCCACAACTTTCCGGCGCTGACCTTGAAATAACCCAGACAGGAAAAGAGTATCGGTTAAAAGAGGCACTAAGACCCATCCAGAACCAGTACGATTTTTGTATCATTGACACCCCGCCAGCCCTCGGCACCCTGACCATCAACGCCCTGACTGCGGCAACAGAAGTCATCATCCCTGTACAGGCTGATACATACAGTATACAGGGCATCACACAGCTCTATAGCACCATTGTTGCCGTCAAAGAGTACTGCAATCCAGATCTAAAGGTTCAAGGCATACTGATTACACGCTACAATAACCGTGCAATCCTGAGCCGCGATCTGGCCGACATTATTGATTCCACCGCCAAACAATTGGGCACCAAACTTTTCAAGACGACAATAAGGGAAGGCATAGCCGTGAAGGAAGCACAGGCGCGACGTGAGCCGCTTTACCGTTACGCGCCAAACAGTAACCCTGCACAGGATTATCAGGATTTTATCGTTGAATACCTGCAAGACAAAAAAGGAGAGAGGTAATAATGGCAAAAAAAACCTTCAAAGACATCAATCCAGCAATGGCATTTATGAGTAGCGCTCATCCTGAAAAAGACACATCGTATACACCAAATACACATTATACAGAGAATACACTAAACACCAAAAAAGGGATCGCCCAAGAACACAAGACCAAACGCGTCAACCTGGTCATACAACCAAGTGTTTTTGAAGACTTTACAAAAATCGCACACATGAAACGCAGAAGCTTCAACGACCTATTTAACAAGGTTATAAAAGAGTACATCGCAAGGGAAGAAAACACCATCCTTGAGTACAACAAAACATTCGGAGAAGAGTAGATCATGCCGACAATAGAAAAAATGTACACCCTAACCGAAGTTATCGCACGGTTGAACCTCGACAGACGAACCTTTTACCGCTACATAGAAAGTCAAGAAATGAAAGCCGTCAAGATAGGGAGAAAATGGGCAGTGAAAGAGAGTGACCTCCTTGAATTTTTGGCGAAGGGAACCAACAAGCCTTCTGAAGCAGCAACTGCTGGAACCCAGGAACAAACAAACGCTGAGAAAACGATGCCATGAAAAAGAAACCAGCCAATAACACTGAAACACTTTTTTTCCCAGAACTTCCCGAGTCCACTCTTTCGGCAGTAAAAAAAAGACTGATTCAATCCAGTCACGATATAACCATGAACGACCCCGAGGGGATCACCTACCAGCACAGTGTGCTCTGTCAGGTAAGCCTGCCCTACAAAAACCCTGGCAACAGTGTGAGGCACTGGGAACGCAAACAGGGAAAAGCCACGCTCCGTATTGAAGCTGGATCACTCCTGAATCCAACTTCTAACAACTACGATGAAGTTGGACTTCCTTATGGCACTAAATCCCGACTGATTCTTACTCACCTGAACAGCGAAGCACTGAAAATAGGATCGGCCATCATAGACGTGGAATCATCATTGACTGGGTTTGTAAAACGTCTCGGGCTGGCCGCACACGGACGAGACATCCGCGACATCAAGGATCACCTCGCCAGACTGTCAACCGCCATTATCCGACTTGGCTTTGTTGAAGGCCAGCACTCCATGCAGGTTAATACCAATATTGTTCGGGCAATGAATCTTTGGTTTGAAAAAAACGAGCAACAGCGAGTGCTCTGGCCTTCGACAATCCAGCTTAGTGACGACTATTTCAACAGCCTGGTCAAACATGCCGTACCACTTGACGAAAGAGCACTGGCAGCTCTATCTCATTCACCAATGGGCCTCGATGTTTATTCATGGCTGGCCCAGAGGCTACACCGCGTCAGCACGAACAAACCACAATTTATCACCTGGATGGCCCTGAATGAGCAGTTCGGCTACAACTACGAACGACTCCGAGATTTTAAAAGCGCCTTTCGTGAAATACTCATCATGGTACATTCCCAATATCATGACGCTAAATTTGAGTTAGACGACCAAGGAATGACCCTCAGAAACAGCCCTCCCCCTATTGGGAAAAAGCAGTTTTTGGTCACATAAAAAGTTATCAACATTTTGATGTGAATATTGCGAGTTATCCACGATCAGTTGGTCACGCCAATCACGATCACTTGGTCGCTCTTTTGACCATAAATCCACGATCACTTGGTCGCTCAAACCTATAGTTAATACCCTATAGCTTAACCTATAGTAGAAACCAACAACCGTTTCTTTTTTTGTTAAAGCTTTAAAAGGTAAAAAAATAGCATAATACTCTCAATGAAAAATATCACGATCAACTGGTCGCGCATAACAATCTATAAGGCATTATTTTTATGAGTCCTACATCATTAAAGAATGATAAATCAGTATGACCAATACAATAAACGTGACAAGACAAGAAGTCATCAAAAGCACGATCAACTGGTCGCGCCTTCTTGAATAATAGGTCGAACTCTATCTTATTATGATTTAATCACCTGTATAAAAAAAGTACTTAAAAACGGCGGATATTTTGAACCAAGAAATTGAACTTGGAAATCAGAATTCACATCATTACAGCCTCATCCACACAAGAAGTCGAATGGTACGGATTACTTCCTCGGTCACTCACCATCTAAGCAAGAAACGAAAAGCACGGGCAGTTGGTCACAACCCAGCCTGAAGCCTATACCGCTACAACTCATCACCCTATCTCAGGTAACTCCAGCCCTGACACAAACCCCACAAACGCGGCCTCTACAAGAGAACCGAATTTCTGTGGCCATAGAGACGATTTGTCGGCAAAGTCCTCACCACAGGCCACTACAAGGGCATAGACAGCCACTTGTATTGTTATAGCCACATGAGCCTATTTATTATCATCCGGTGTAGATAGTGAACTACCATCTCTCAGCTCTTTTAACTTTATAGGGTCAATCGTAATAGTGATTTTATGTTTACCGGCATACTGCTTATCAGACCTTACTATAGAGAATCCGATACCTCCCAATGCCTCCCTATTACGATCCAGTAGGCCTCTCATACCCCTACCATTCACAGGGAATCCTGAAGTACGATTATTTGTATTTTTCAGAATCTCTAAAAGTTCCTCAACGAACCCCTCAAATACTACATTACTACTTTCGGTGCGTTTGATTGCGTATTTAATGAGTGTACTTATAGCTAAAGATCCCTCACTATTTCTTACTGCCCGGTTATGGTTTATCTTTACCATCATATCCCTGAATCCACCTTCCTCACTTGGAACACCTTCCTCTTTTGGCATGAGCCTGTTAAGAGCTTCTCCTACCATTACAAAGTCCACCATTCTCCAACTACAGGGCAGTGATATAGTTTTTACTTCCTTTATTACAACTGCCAGCAATTCTACAAGCATATTGAATATTACAGGGTAGTCCTTCTTCCATTCATCATCACACTCATTTATACTTTTGTACTCAGTGATTTTCTCAAGAGTTAAGCTCACTGTCCTCTCCATCAAATCAGGCTCGGTAATTGCGGACGTGATACCATTTATGATTAAAGAACACAGCAATTTACGCTGATATACGCCACCATTTGTGTACAGCTTTCTGCCGGTGTCCGTAGAGCCAGTAGCGCATTTGCAAAGATAATCAGAAGAACTCTTGTCGATGTGACTAACGTTATCCAGAATCAGGACATGATGGCAATCAGTCATTACTCCGATGTCTGAAGTTGAGGACTCTGGTTTCACCTCTCCTCCTGAAGAGGGATCAATAAGACTTTGAGTGCGTTTAGATGATGTTGTCTTTATTGAACCTGCGTCACCTAAAAATTCCAAACCAGGAAAGACACTACTATACTGCATGGTAGTAAGCAACCAAGCCAAGTATATTCGTCTATCGGCATTATTCGCTAATTTAATATGCTTCCACAGGAGTTTTAACCCCCCAGCTCCTCCACCTTTAACGGGAACAGGAAGGGGGTTAAGTACCAGGTTGGTTGGATAGGCTGATGTTTTCAGTTCCAAAGGACTAACCATCTTCCAGTCCCCATCCTCAAAATGAATTACAGGATATCCAGCCTCTTTATTGTGGGTTGCTATCTGATTACAGCCATTTTCATCTTTACCTATCCTTTTGAAGGTTGTGACCGTCGAGCCTTGAGTCGAACATTTCATTTCTATATGGGAAATAACCTCAGACATCACTGTTTTATTTACAGTGAGTTCAGTCATGATAAACCACGCACTTGCGATATGATCTGGCAAATATGGAGAGTCAACAGCAATAACTTCGCCGGTCAGTAGCTTTACCCATCCCTTCCCGTATTTCTCAGGATCTATCAGGTATTCGCACCCTTCCAAACATGACCGAACTATTTGAGTCGATAAGGGGATCTTATTCTCAGCTTCACTGGAGGTTTCTGGCGCGGCATCAAAAGCGTCTCTAACAATAGTCACCGCTGTCTCGTAGGGGGTTCCTGCACTGGTCAGGGTGCTTATTGCTGAGTTGTAATCGAGCTTCTTTGTTGAAGTGATAGAAGCGTGATAGATAACATCCTCAGCTTTTTGTCCTTGCTTTTTGTTTTTTGCTATCATGATTGTTATTTGTTTGGTTATTAAGAGAATCTGCTTGAGCTGATGAGTGTTTGATAATTGTTTAGGGGAGAGCTGATAGATTTTGGCTGCGCTTCCAAAATCGTCTCTCCCTTCCACACAGATTGCCTAACAACTAAACATCAACTTCTTCCTTTTGACACAGGGAAAACAGTTTGCTTAGGATTTACACTTTAGCCATTCCTTTTCGCTGTACAGATGGAAAACGATGTTGTTTTTATTCAAGCTTTTTGGTGTAAATAGTAACAGCCCAGGTCGAGGGCTGTCAGATGGGATATGGGTGAGGTGTGGTCTATTCCAGAGCCTCTCCAAGGTATCCGGTCATAGTTCTGTGGATGTATTCATCCAGCCCCAGAGTATCAATCTCGTTGAGTTTTTCAGTGGCTTCTTTGATTTCTTCAGGACTGAACCACAGTTCCATGCCGCCGACCATTAAAACTCCGCCAATTGCCTCAGAGTCTTTGATTACTTGGTAGATTTCTTCGGTGAGTGATTGTGTGCTCATGGTTGCTTTAGTTAAGGAAATATTTGCTGGGTTGAAGTTTGAATTCCGTGACAAGGACTACCGGTTGTTGGATAGTGGCAGGGGATTCATTATATGCCTTGCATTTTGCCGACCGTGCCAATTGCGCGGCACTCATTCTGGCAATAGTCTCAGGGCTTCTTTTACCACAACCATATTTATTACCTTTTACATGGGCATGGAGGGCATTCTTGTGTGCCTCTGATAGAACTTTGCCAACTCGGTTCTTATTGCCCTTGAGCGATTGGCTGATGGCGGCTTTCGATTTCGGTGTGTGCATCATACATATATCTGTTTATGGTTTAAATGCGCGTAATTCCTTTTCACCTGCTTATGGAAAACGATTGTGATTCCATTCATCAAACATAGAACCAGTGAATGGGTGTGAGCATTATCCTATATCTCTTTTCATGAGAAATAGAATAGGTAATAGCCGATTAAAAGGGATTGAAGGGATTGAAAAGCTAAAAAGAGTTTTTGGAGAGGTTTACTATGTGATAGTGCTTTTTATAGAAACTACCCTGAGCCAATCCTTAATGCCTTCAAAAAAAGCTATAAGTCTATATTTTATATGATGAAGGGATTGTAAAGACATTGGTTTTATATGTCTTTAAGTACTCTTTTTTGAAATCTTTTCAGTCTGGATTGAAGGCATTTGTGATGAATTTGAAGGCGTTGGTGAAGGTATTGGGAGAATTTGAAGGCATTGATGAAGACATTGGTTGTATGCCTTCAAATAGGCTGTTAAAAGAAAAAAGGGCATTTAGAAAAGGTATGTCCTGTAGTAGAACCAAAGAAAAAAAGACCATTTATACAAAAAGTGTGAATGAAGGTTGAAGGTGAATAGTACCGGCCATTGGCATTGAACTCGACTTCCGGATCGGCTTTTTCCAGTCAGGAAACCAGACTTCCAGTCACTTTTATCAGTGAGGACGGCCTGACTCAGGAACGCGGGCCGATAGCACACTCAGGGGAGTAGCAAGTTGTCAATGGCTTGTTGCTTGGAGGTGAAAACTCCTTGGAACTCGTTCAGGGCCGTTTCGCAAACGATGTACACGGGGTTACACCGTTTTTAGCAATGGCAAAGCTAAGGGGGTAGTGATATAGTGGTTGTTTTGGAAAGGCAATTGAAATCAGTCAAAACCCGTTAAAATGCTTCAGACGTAATTATGATGAGTACTGAACGGGAAGATCCATGCTTTTCAGGAACTGAAGGTTTTTTTAGGTAATGATGAACCAACACTGAAGAGTTAGCAATATTTCGATTCTTTGCGTACAGACTTCAGCCAGGTTGCAACTTCTCTCCCAAACGGCACTTCTCTCTGGGCGCACGTCCTGGGCCGGTTATGGCGCAGTTTATGGGCATAGAGAGTTACTGAAGCAACCCAAAACTATGCTATCGCCATATTTTTGAGGCAGAAGATTTATGAATTTTTATAAAACCCTTCTTTTCGTTTCTTCTGCCCATAATCATTTATGATTAGCATTTTATTTTTGAGACGCTCTAATGGCGGAGTCTTGGTGCTCTGACGCAGTTTGGCGAACCTCTGAAAAATTGATACCTATGCACAATATCAGTAACTGAAGTGTAAAACAAACTATGTAACTATGGGCAGGAAGAGTTGGACAGAAGAGGAGAAAAAACGACAATCTGAACTCATAAAAAAGTGTAGACCTTGGGAAAAATCTACAGGCCCCAGAACCCCAGAGGGGAAGAGAATCTCATCTCGGAATGCCTATCGGGAATTAGAGGAAATGAACTGCGTACAGCTCATCAGCAAATATGGAAGAGACCTCAGAGAATATCAACATCATAAGAGGTTGTTATCTTCAAAAATGAAACAACTATTCATCGCCGATCCGGATAGTGGTTTGCCAGTCTCTATTAACGAAGTGTTTGATGCACGGCGATAACCACTAATCATTTGATGTAAACAGCGTGCAAACTGTTTTCCATTATAGGAGTATCTACCTTGAGAACAGTATCCAGAACACATTATGTCCAGCAAAACAGGTAACAAAGAGAAGCAACAACCTCAAGACACCAACCTCGTCGTAACAGCACAAGGGATTCAAGAGATTCAGCCAGTGCCAGAAGCACAAGCTCTCGATCTCGACACTCTCACAAGTATTTACCAAAGGGGAAGCTTTGAAGTTATTCAGGCTCTCTTCTCTCAGGCCTCCTTGGAGGCAGAACGATTGGAGAGTATACGGAAGAACCTCAAAAGAGTCGAAGAGAAGCTCTATGACCCGCTCAACATTGAGACCATGAGCAATGATGAGCTTAGCAGAATAGCTGATCTTTCTCAAAAGGCTGTGGGCGGCTCAACGAACTATCTGTTTAAACTCCAAAACGGAATGACTACTGGCCTGGAGGTTATTGGAACTCTACAGAAAAGTCAACAATCGAGTACCAACGCAAAAATTGATAACCCCGACCTTGATTTAGTGAAGAGAGAGCTGGGTGACATTCTCCTTCAGAAGATAAAAGAGAAAGCAGCAGAATAGGTTCAGGAAAGTTACTTGAGCAAGAAGATTCCCTTCAAAAACCAGAACCCCACTGAATAAATATCAAGATATCAATTCTTTGCCAACAGAGTCCAGCAAGGTTCCCATAACTGACCAACATGCCAATAGCATGTTATAATGTCTTGGTACTCCATTGCAAAGGATGAGGGTATCCTGGCCTTTTTTTTGCATGGTTCGGGAGATCTTCAAGGAGTATTTTCATGGCTTTCTCTTCTTTGTCATTGTATTCTTCTTTCTCATTTGGCGAGAGGTTATTGATCAAGGTGTTAATTCTTTCCTTCAACTCATCATAATACGGGTACTCTAATCCACCTGTGCGCTCATCCCCAAAATATATCCGCCTCACAAGCATCAGGAATAGTAGAGGATCCTGGGTGCACATGATATCCGCGAACGAGGTTAATCCCTTCCACCCTTTAACATTCAATACCCAGCCTTTTATATGGTAAGGGCCATTATTCCACCCAATATTGGCATCCAGTTCCAGTTTTATTGGTTGGTTTTTCACACCCATAACCTTTGTAGCTACAAAACCAACGGGGCAGACACTTGTGTCGTTATGTGATGAGTTTTTGTGCTTTTTGGCAATAATTTGAAGAATTGTTGCTGCTTCAGTCTTTGCTGATTTACTCATAATTTTTCCTTGTTTTAGTTAATTGACTTGCTTGTTAATTATAATTTTGTTGGGTTGGTTATTAAGAGCATCTGTTTGATAATTGTTTCGGGGGATAGCTGATAGATTTAGTCTTCACTTGCCAAACCGTCTCTCCCTTCCACACAGATTGCCTAACAACTAAACATCAACTTCTTCCTTTTGATACAGGGAAAACGGTTTGCTTGGGATTTACACTTTAGCCATTCCTTTTCGCTGTACAGATGGAAAACGATGTTGTTTTTATTCAATCTTTTTGGTGTAAATAGTAACAGCCCAGGTCGAGGGCTGTTAGATGGGATATAGTTGGGGTGTGGTCTATTCCAGAGCTTCTCCAAGGTATCCGGCCATCGTTCTGTGGATGTATTCATCGAGCCCCAGAGTATCAATCTCTTTGAGCTTGTCAGTGGCTTCTTTAATTTCTTCAGGACTGAACCGCAGTTCCATGCCTCCGACCATTAAAACTCCGCCAATTGCCTCAGAGTCTTTGATTACTTGATGGATTTCTTCGATGAGTGATCGTGTGCTCATGATGGTTTTAGTTAAGGAAATATTTGCTGGGTTGAAGTTTGAATTCCGTGACAAAGACTACCGGTTGTTGGATAGTGGCAGTGGATTCATTGTATGCCTTGCATTTTGCCGACCGTGACAATTGCGCGGCACTCATTCTGGCAATAGTCTCAGGACTTCTTTTACCACAACCATATTTATTACCCTTTACATTGGCGTGGAGGGCTTTCTTGTGTTCTTCTGACAGGACTTTACCAACTCGGTTCTTATTGCCTCTGAGTGACTGGCTGATGGCAGCTTTCGATTTCGGTGTGTGAGGTGTGTTCATTATACAGTTATCTGTTTATGTGTTGAATGCAGGTAATTCCTTTTCAACTGCTTATGGAAAACGATTGTGATTCCATTCATCAAACATAGAGGCGCTGGATTGGTTGGAGCATTATCCTGTATCTTTTTTCATGAAATATAGAAGGGGTAATTCCCCCCTTAAAAGGCATTGAAAAGCTAAAAAAAGTTTTTGGAGAGGTTTATTATGTAATAGTGCCTTTTATAGAAACTCCCCTGAACCAATTCCTAATGCCTTCAAAAAGGCTATAAATCTATATCCTATATGATGAAGGGATTGTAAAGACATTGATTTTGTATGTCTTCAAATGCCTTTTTTGAAGGCTTTTCAGTCTGGATTGAAGGCATTTGTGATGAATTTGAAGGCATTGATGAAGACATTGGTTGTATGCCTTCAAATAGGCTGTTAAAAGAAAAAAAGGGCATTTAGAAAAGGTATGTCCCATAGTAGAACCAAAAGAAAAAAGGCCATTTATACAAAAAGTGTGAATGAAGGTTGAAGGTGAATAGTACCGGCCATTGGCATTGAACTCCACTTCCGGATTGGCTTTTTCCAGTCAGGAAACCCGAAGCCCTTCCAGTCACTTGTATCAGTGGGAACATCCTGACTCATGCTCATAGCGGAGAAGTTCCATCAACCTCTCTTGAGTGAGTGTTGAAATTTATGCCTTGGTCATTTTCCCTCTCATTTATTTTTGAAAATCAGATCCAGAGTATTGGCGGGGATGGGCTGAGTTTTTGCCCATTCGGATATGACTCAGATTCCAAGCTTATGGGCACGGATGACGGCAATAGCTTCCCTTACGTCTTTGTACCTTTGTTCTCGGTCACGCAGGCGATGTAACACTTTAGCTTTGGCTACTGCCAGCAAGGAGGCTCTGTCCCTTTTATCAGTACCCGTTCTCGGATCGAAAGTTCCTTTGGAACGATTACATTTCATGCAGGCGCAGACCTTATTGTCGAACTCTTCTCCACCGCCCTTACTTTTTGGGATGAGGTGATCTCCCTCCCACTGGTGCCACTGGTGGATCTCATAGATATCCTCTCCACAGTACTCGCACCTGAAGTCAGCCCGCTCAATAACATCGAACCAAAACGGGCCACCATGAAATTCACCGTCACCCCAATTTTCGGTGAAGATTTCTACCATTTGGGCTTTTGCTTCTTCTATGGTCATTTGCATTTTGTTAAAAGGGTTACTCTATGGAAAGTTTCTACATCAGTTATGATGTTTTGTGTAATTACCTCACCGTTTTAAAAGCAACTCAAGAGTATCGGCTTGGATTGGTTGAGTCCCGACCAAACCAGAGATGATACTGGAGGTGAGAGCCCCGATAAGGGCCATAATTCCAGCTTGCACAAGATGGGAAGTTAATGCCAGAGCGATCAAAAAAAAGAATACCACATCTTGAAAGATTATATGCAAGAGTGAAAATCTAATCACTCTTTTAAAAATAAAATGAAGGACTGAGTATTCGATTGTCATTGTCTGAAGAGTAAACAAGAAATAATTCGATTTCCCTTGTGAAGGAACCCGTAACCACTTCCCTTCTTTGCGTTCGCTAAAAGAAACAGGTACGCAGCCCAGAGTTCAGGCAAAACGAGGACAGCGAACAATGCCCGCAAGATGAGAAAGGCCGTGAATCAGTAAAAACACGCCATAGCCCCGCCGTATGCCCTTTTCAGAAAAACCATACAAGTGGTCGTGTTTCTCGATTCATGCTCACCAAGGAGAGCGGTGGCCGGTCAGTGACTAAATCTGAAGGCTGTCTGTTCGGCGGAATAGATCCGGCTTACGGAAATTTTTAGAAGGTAGTGTCGTTCAGTTCCTTCAAAAAGGGATAGGAGCACAATGTTGATGGCCCATATTCCCCTTTGAACGGTTTCACGAAGCTCTCAGGGGAGAATCTTCAGTATCGAATCAGGCAGGCGAGACTAAAGTCTTGGGTTGATTTTTACGGGCTATGAGGTTGATGTATTTGATAATTTCCTCTGATACTCCGCAACCACGCAAAAAATATTCTGGGATTTGCCAATCCGATTTTTCAAGCGTGCTCAGCGTGATTTCGGATGGGCCGTTATGCTGCACAGTGTCCAACCCTCTGACTCTCCTCAAATCAACATTGCAGAAAATAGTCCCTGACATAGTGGCATGGCGCATGTCGGTGCCTACCATCTTCATGTTACTGAATATTGTTCGTTCAAGGTTGGCATGGTCAAGGCTTGCATAGCTGATGTCACTGTCTGCAATGGAAGCCCCGCGCCAATCTGAATATTGAAGTAAAGCTTGGCTCAGACTGCCCATACTGAGACGGATATCTGAAAAGTTGCACCCAATCATGGTGGCTTTGTAAAAACTTGATCCCCAAATCTCGGAGTTGCTCAGGTCGCAGGCGGTAAGATTGGCACCGACGAACGAGGAACCCGCAATGCTACTGTGGGTGATATCACTCCCCTCAAGATCGGTATTTCGTAAATCTGCCGTGGACAATGACGAACCAGACAGACAGGCCTTTTTGAGATCACAGCCCTTCAGCTTCGCAAAGTCCAAGTCTGGTGTCAGGTACGATAGCAAATCGTCAGTGATTTTTTGTTCTCGCGAGGTATTCCATGCGACAACGGATGTCTTGAGTAGGTCAGTATTGATCATGTTTTCCTTCCTTTTTCGGGGGTTATGAATAATTGGTGCTCCAAGCTCAAAGAGCTATAAACGGAAAACGTTTCATGGCACCCGTAAGCGACAGCCCTCCAGCCCTTGTGGGACATAATGCGCCCCTTCAGGAGCCTTCAGCTTATGGTCTGGCCTGAACGCGGAGGTGACTATACCACGGCTTGTAATTCCTTGCGGACATGGGTGAGTTTTGATTGCAGCGTCCAACCCCAAACCTGTCATTATTTGCTTTTAATTAATGGCTTATTTTTGGTATTATTACGGCATCATTTCCAGATAACGATCACCACAATAAACCATGATGAGAGAAGGAGCAAAGGCCGAAGCTTCCGTTCTTGAGCTTCAACAGGAGATGCTCAATCTCCGCGCCTTAAATTTTCAAGTTGATTTGCAAAAACGTAAGGCTTCTTGTATTGTGTAAGTGCAGTCTTACAACTGACAAAATGGAAATACATGAGCGTCCATGCGGTGCTTGTGAGTATTGTCATAGATTCCGTTGGTTTATCCTTCAGTAGAATGCCCATGTCCGATATTCAAAATGCCATACACCCAGGACAAATTGTAAAAAACCTCATACCAACCGAGCCTGTTACCATAAACCAGATTCAGTTATTGGGCTCAATGGTATCATTGAAGTACACTGGAGTCAATACCAATAAGGCCAATACGAAGGTAATCAGTACGACAGCTTTTGAACAACTTGAAGTTCTTACAGCAGAAGGTATATTCAATTTTAAAGGTGATCCTACTCGTTTTGCATTATTTGCTGAAGCAGAACGAATAAACTCTGCCTACCAGTTCGACCCATTATTTGCTGTAAACTGTAGCCTTGTTGACCCTTTACCCCATCAGGTTGAGGCTGTGTACAAGTTTCTCCTCCCCTTGCCAAAAATTAGGTTTTTGCTTGCAGATGATACTGGCGCGGGCAAAACGATTATGACCGGCTTACTCATTAAGGAATTGATGATGAGAGGCCTTGTTGAGCGCATCCTGATTGTCACGCCTGGAGGACTTACCAAGCAATGGCAAGAGGATGAAATGCAGATCAAATTTAACATCAATTTTACGCTTGTTAATCGTAGCATTTTTTCATCCGATCCCAATATTTTCCACACAACCCAACGAGTTATCACGTCGATTGATTTTATTTCTCGTGAAGATGTTTTGAATGTTCTTGAGAGCAGCCATTGGGATTTGGTGGTCTTTGACGAGTGCCATAAGCTTTCAGCCTACGATTATGGAAAGAAGGTGTACAAAGCCAAACGGTATCAGGCTGCTGAAAAAATAGCTCAGCAATGTGAGCATATCCTGTTGCTTACGGCGACTCCTCACCGAGGGAGAACCGATACGTTTAAGAAGTTACTACAGCTTTTGGATGAAGACATTTTTGCAACCGATGAAATTGCCTCAACCAGAATAAAAGAGGTCGAACATAACGGTATCAACAAGTTTTTTATCCGGAGACTGAAAGAGGATATGAAAGATTGGGAGGGCAATCCACTCTATAAAAAACGTTATACCAAAACCGTTGCCTACGAGCTTACTCCAGAAGAAAAACACTTGTATGATGCTGTCACAAGGTATCTCACTCAGAAAAAAGAGGAGGCTTCGGAATCCAAAAATATTCACGTATCTCTTGCGTTAGCGGTAATGCAGAGAAGGCTTGTGAGTTCTATTTTTGCCATCAAGAACACTCTGGAAAGAAGATGGAAGGCATTGCAGGGTATTTTGGATGAACTGAGTAAAAACCCCAACCTGTGGAGTCAACGTCACAAGCTTGAGGGTTTTGATGTTGAGAATCTCAATGATTTTGAAGAACTCGGAGATGATGAGCGAGAAGCACTTGAGAACATTCTTTCTGACCCCCGAAAGTTTCGTCTTTTTACAACATCCAAGAATGTTGAGGAGATTCGGAAGGAGGCTCAAGAAGTTAAGTCCTTGTTTGATTTAGCCGAAACTCTTTATAACCGGCAGCAGGAAGAGAAGAAGTTTCAGGAACTTCAGGTATTATTGCGGTCTAATGGTGTTCTCGATCATTGCGAAAAACTTGTAATATTTACCGAAAATAAAGACACTTTACTCTACCTTGAAGAACGTCTGACGAAGAGTGGTGGCTACAATGTTGTTACCATTCATGGAGGAAAGTCAGTCGATGAACGACGGGAAGCGCAATGTTCTTTTGCTATGCCTGACACTCAGATTTTGATAGGAACAGATGCAGCAGGAGAAGGTATCAACCTCCAGTTTTGCCGCTTACTGATCAATTGGGACATACCCTGGAATCCAAACCGCCTTGAGCAACGAATGGGACGTATCCACAGATACGGTCAGAAGCAGGATGTCTTGGTTTTTAATATGGTGGCAAGCAATACAAGGGAAGGTAATGTATTGCAACGGTTGCTTACCAAGCTCGAAATTATTCGGGAAGGTATGGGTGATGACCGTGTCTATGATGTTATTCAGGATGTACTGGAAAATGTGAATCTTGATTCCATCATCGACTCAGTATTCAATGGAAAGGAGACGGCACTTGACGAGTTTCTTGCTCAGGATGACGAACAGCTACGGTTAGCGTTCACTAAGAAAATTCTGGAGCAGAAAACCAAGCTTGCTACCAGTACTGTTGACTTTAAGGATGCACGGACACTCAAAGAAAACTCGGATGAGAAACGGCTTCAGCCTATCTATATCCGTCTGTTTTTTGAGAAAGCATTCAGGAATCTTGGCGGACAGTTTACCGAAGTCCGTGCATCTATTTATCGAATTGACAAGCTACCCGAAGCAATTGCTCAAACATTAAAAGCTGACTACAATCTTTTTGCTGATACTATTCGGCGACTTCAATTCTGTTTCGAGAAAGAGGTGTTTCTTGATTACCAGAATGTCGGTGATTTAGGGAAGGTTCATTACATCAACCCTGGAAATCCATTGTTCGACAGTTTGGTCAAAGTGGTAAGAAATACATACCGGGAAGATATGCTGAAAGGCACAATCCTGATATCTCCTGATGATAAAGAGGATTACTTTGCTTTTTTTGTGAAGTCACAAATCGTTGACAACCGTCACAAAAAGGATCAAGACAGTGTTGCTGATGAAAAGTTGGTTATGGTGTACAAAAACACAAAGGAAAATGATTTTCATATTACCTCTCCTGCCAAGTTTCTTGACCTGCATCCCCCTCTTGCATTTGCCAAGCCTATTGAGCCTCCAGAAGTCATTGATCATGCAGAAGTTGTACAGTGGAGCTTCATGAATATCACTGAGCCGCAATTTGAAGAGACCACGGCTCATGTACAGACCGATTCCTCTGCTCGTAAAAACTATCTTGAATCTGCCTTTACACAGGTAATCCTTGACTTGCAAATACAGATTCAAGACCTCCAAGGCAAAATATTGCTTGGAGATAATCGTGTTCAGGATAAGATTCAAAAAAAGCAGGATCGCATTAATGAGCTTATCCTCAAAAAAAATAGTCGATTGGAAAATCTTGATTTAATGGCTCAGCTCAATCCTAAAGCACCTGAAATATTGGGATGTGCCTATGTCGTACCTTTAACTCAGGTGGAGTATCAGGGACACTACGGGATGAGTCGTGATGATGAAGCAGAGGCCATTGCCATGAAAAAAGCTATGGACTTTGAGATCAATGCGGGCTGGACTCCAACCGACGTGAGTGCCAATAATGAGGGTTATGATATACGAAGTGTCAGTCCTCATGAGTTGAAGCGTTATATCGAAGTAAAGGGACGAAGTGGGACTCAAGGCGGGATTATGTTGAGTGAAAACGAGATGAACCGCTTAGGTCAGTTAGGTGATTCCGCTTGGCTCTATATCGTTATGGGTTGCAAAAGTGAGCCTGAGCTGTTCTGCATTAAAAACCCAGCAAAAGCCTTGAAATTTGAATTAAAGTCGAAAGGTGTACAGTATTTTCTCCCTATGGAAGAATGGAGACGTCAAATTGTTTCATCATGACTCTACCAAAAAAACTCATTGAAGTTGCCATGCCGATAAAAGAGATATCGGCAGAAAGTGTCAGGGACAAATCCATAAGGCATGGTCATATTTCAACGCTTCATCTGTGGTGGGCACGCAGGCCTCTACCCGTTTGCCGTGCTATTGTTTTCGCAAGTCTTGTTCCTGATCCACTGGATGAAAACTGCCCGAAGGCGTTTAAAGAAGCCGTTGATGT
>Ga0114951_10001966_pt1 | contig 24243 bp, 11 predicted proteins | sample AM7aDNAmetaG_FD_88677 | JGI IMG/M metagenome (GOLD analysis project Ga0114951, IMG submission 88677) | Freshwater microbial communities from Finland to study Microbial Dark Matter (Phase II) - AM7a DNA metaG | ecosystem: Environmental > Aquatic > Freshwater > Lake | place: Finland: Lake Alinen... | reverse complement strand
GTTCCAAACGAACCCGCTCGGCTTCCGAGAGGGCGACGACGATGCTTTTGCGTGACATCTCGCCATACTATTCAGCTCTCGGATATGTGCACTTATTTGCGGGCCACTACACTAGCAGCTTTGTTAGTTTTTGAAGCGGTGAAAAACCAGGTTGACCCAAAGCGGGCCAGCCAGTTGACTTCAGCACTTTAAAGCGTGATTCCGCCCCGACCGCCGCAGTAAGAGTGACGTGCGCCCAAAAAAGACCCAGGGCGTGGCCACTAGCTCCTGAATTTGAAGATCATTTCGTTGCGGGTGTGAACGTGCAGCTTTTCATAGATGTGCTGGAGATGAAACCGGACGGTGGCAATGCTGACACTCATGCGATCGGCAATTTCCTGATTCTCCAATCCCTGCATCACCAGTTCCAAAACCTCTTTTTCGCGGGCGGTGAGGCCTTCGACCTGCGCCGCGGCGGTCGTCTTGACCCGGAACTGACCAATGACCTTGCGGGCGATTTCCGGCGTCATGGGCACCCCGCCCTCCTGGGCCTCGCGAATGGCGGCGATGATTCGTTCCGGCGTGGAACGCTTCAACAAATAGCCGCAAGCGCCGGCTTGCAACGCCTGGAAAATGCGGTCCGAATCCTCATATACGGTAACGACGACAATATGGACGGCCGGCAGGAGTTCTTTGATCCGGACGGTGCATTCAATCCCTGACTTGTCCGGCAATTGAATATCCATCAGCACGACATCCGGCTGGGCCTTCGGGATTTTGCGGATCGCCTCCGCGACCGTTTCACACGTGCAAACACACTGGAATCCGGCGGTTTGATTGAGCAGGGTTTCAAACCCATGCCGCAGCGTCTGGTCGTCCTCCACAATGGCAACTTTGATCATAGGATAGCTGTTCCGGTTGGCAGGGGAACTTCAAACCGAACCGTGGAGCCCGTGCCCGGCTCGCTTTGGATCTTGAAGCTTCCACCCAAATCGCCCATCCGCACTTTCATGTTCAAGAGACCATCGGCACCGGCACCCACCGCGCTGGGATTAAAGCCGCGGCCGTTGTCGGTCACTTCCAAAATCAGGACTCCGTTTTCCACGCGGATTTTCAACCCAGCCCGGGTGGCGCCCGAATGCCGGATGACATTGGTAATGGCTTCTTTGAATGCCATCAGCAGGCCGTTGCGAAACTTTGAATCCAGCGAAAGCTCTGGCAACTCTTCGGCCACATCCAAACCGCACCGGATCGAAGCCAGGGCTAGCAATTGTTGGGCATGAGCGCCAAAATAGCCGACCAGCGACGCCAAGGTGTCATTGCGCGGATTCACCGCCCATACAATCTCATCCAAAGAGGTCACCATTTCCCGAGCCATCTCTTTCAGGTCCGTCAGATATTGCCCCCGCGCTTCGGCACTGGTGGCGGGACTGCTGACCAGCGACGTCAGCATGTTGACCCGAGTCAGCCCGGCACCCAAGTCATCGTGTAAATCATGCGCCACCCGGGCACGTTCCTGCTCGATTTCACGCTGGCGTTCGGCCTGCTGGCGCTGCCGGATTTGCGCTTCCAGTTGCTGCGTGCGCCGGTCCACTTTCCGCTGGAGTTGCTTGATCCAAATCAGGGCGGCCATCAGGACGCCTGCCAGCATGCCCACAACAGACAGCATTCGCCGCAATGTCCACCAGGGCGGGCGCGACAAAACCCGGACGTCGAAACCGGTGTTGAGGAGCAGCCGGAACGAATCAATTTGCTGGCCCAAAACGCGATTGCCTCCCTGCCCGACATAAACACCCGTGAGCTCGAGCCGGCTACCGGGAGTTAAATTCGCGGCGAGACCGGTTTTGTCATTGATCACCGCAATGAAACGGTGCAGGCCATTCTGCATTTCAAGAACATATCCCGACGGCGTGCTGTTCTCGGCCAACAGCACGCCCTCGATCTGGACCAAGGTCGAGTCGTATTCGTCGCTCACCAAATTATCCGGCTGAAGCTGCCGCGGTTTGGGCAGTTCAGCCAACCCGGAGCGCTGCACCACCGCTTCCCGCAGCACGGGCGACGGACCGCTCAGATCGGGAAAGCCAACGACCTCGGCCAAATCGCACACATGCGCGGTCGGATTGCCGGCATAAATGAAGCGCAGTCCATTCCCGCCATCCATCAGAAAACAGCCCCCGTCCCCTTGGTAGATGATCTGACCGGAAACCTTGACGCGCTGAAAGGCGCCGGCTTGCGGATCGAACCGCAACAACTCCCCGGCGCGCTTGGCGGGAATGGCAAAGGGATCCAAGGGTGCCGGTTGCACCAGATTCACCCACTGCTGGTTGAGGCGAATATCCCCCACTTTCACCCGCCGCGCCAGCGGGTCCCAGCTGGCAAACAGGCAGCCACGCAAACGAATGACGGCATTCAAATACGATTGCGGAATGGGCGAAGCCATTGAATCCAGTTGCACCCGGATCCGGCCATCGCGCGTGAGCAAAGTGACCGTGTTGCTTTCGATCAAGGTGGCCACCCCTTCCAGTTCCACATATTGGGCATGCAGGCTGCCGTTGAGCAACTGGTCCCAAGTGGGAATCACTGGATTCGGCAGCAGGCTGGTGCCGGTGCAACGGATTTCTGAAGCTGCCATATACGGGGAAAATTCTCCGGGCCGGGTGATCCCCTCGACCTCGCAAAAGTCACCAACCTGCAAGGGAATCGGTTTCCCGATGGCCACATAAATCCCCCGGGTTGTGTCTTGAATCACCACGGCATCGCCCTGCAGGACGGCGGTGACCACGCCACGCATTTTTACGGGATAACCATTTTTCATTTCCTCCGGGTTCAGCTGGTTAACCTGCTCGGCCGTGGTGATGATGGGGAGCGTTCCGAGGCCATCGGAGGTTTCGCCCACACGGCGGAAAAATTCACAGCGCAGCACCCGATTGCTCCCCCCGGCGGCCAAGCGGCCCAATAATTCCGAAGTCTCGCCGGATGGGTAATTTGACCCGCTGGTGGCCAGGGCGATCTGTCCCGAAGCATCCTCCAAAAACGACGGCTGCCCGGCGGCGGACTGAGTGATTTTCCCGCGAAGATGGACGACGGGTTGTGTGTTGCTGGGGAAACCCGCCGCCAGCACGCTGCGAACAGTCATTAACGGATAGGTGGCCCACAGATCAGGCGTGACGTAGCGTTGTTCGATGTTGCTCCAGTTCTGCACCAAAAACTCGCCGGGCACTTCGGTTCCATCGAGACGGCGAAGGGTGTGACAAACCCCAACAGCCCGGATTCGATTTTGGGGCGCGAGCGCATAGGAGCACTCGGAATTCTCCGCGACTTTCATACGCACGTGGCCAGACCCGGTGGCGAGTTCGATCTCCAAGACATTCCCAAGGCGATTGACCGACGTGACGGTTCCTTCAATCACAGACCACTCATAGCCCCCGGCTGCCGGCGCGAGAGAGCCGTTGGCAAATGGGCGCGGCGACGGCAGGTCGTTTGGCCCGAGTTCACTGAGCTGGAGCGAGGAATCGCCAATAAACAAGCGGCTGCCGTCGTCCGATGTGGTATAAAACGTGTAGCGCCCCTCCCTGCCAATCCGAAGAGAGCCGCTGAATTCCACTCCGACCTGCTCCGCCCGGCTTTTGACGTTTAAATCAAAATTGTCGGCCACACCGATTTTGACCGCCGGCGAATGGCTGAAGTTGGGCAGCAAGTCCCACCACACGCCTTCACAACAGCGGTAGGCCACCCCCTGAACCCAGTTCGTAGTTCTATCCACAGAAACTGACTGGGATCGAAAAAGAACCGCATTCGGAATTCTTTGCCGCGGCAAATCCGGACCTGAATATTCCACCTCCAGTCCATATTTGTCGGTCCGGTTAAACCAGGCGACGCGAATCGGGTGTTGTCCCGGTTTCAAATCAAGGCTGCCGAATTTCTCGATCGCCGCGTGCAATCCGTCATTCTCCACCACCGGCGTGCTGGATAGTTTGATGGCATCCCTGGTCTTCACCACGATGCAATTGCCTGCCAACCGCACGCGCTTCCCCGGTTGGGGCATGGGGCAAGGAAAGTCCAATTCCAGTTGGACCACACCCGAGCCGTCCTGAACAATCAGCCGGCCCTCCGTTGCGCTGGACCACCAGACCACTCCTTCCAGATGCAGCGTGGCGGCCTGCATCGGTTCGGAATCGGCCAGCCGGCGCAGTTGCATGAGGTTGGTGATTGCCGACGCGGGTTCGACGGCTTCACCACCGGCTACCTTAACAATCCCCGAAACCAACAAGACCGCCAACACACTGATGCGGCAAAGCCCGGGCCAAAAACTTTTGCGTAAGCGCGACATTATATTTCCACTTCAGCCAGCGATGGCAATTTGCTTGGCTCATGCGTCATTGATTAAAATCTAACAGACCGCATCCACTTTGGAAATGGCCCCCAACGAAAACTAGCAAGTTTGTTAGGTAGCCAAGTTGAAGCGCCGGTTTACTATGCGGGCCCGCTCCCCAACCCGCTGAAAAAAACATTGGCCAACCTGGCGGCATTCGCCGGCCGGCACGGGCATAAGCACCTCCAGCCGCGCGCGGGAAATGATCATCGTCATGGAGACCGTTCGCCTGGCAGTGGGCCACCACCCGTGCGCTTGGTTGCGTTTGAGCGCACAATGATTCAGGAACTAAGCGCGGATGAATTTTCGGTTTGCGCGAATTCACATTGTTCCTCGGCACCTACTGATTTTCTTTTGGCCACCAAACGCTGAAATCTAAAGACAGTTCCACAATGAGGCAGTAGCGAAACTGGTTGGTCCCGGACATGTCGGCAATATGGCCTGATTGCGACGGAGTCAATTTGCCAAATCAACAAAATGAAAAGCGCGAGCGGGTGTTGCCACGCTCGCGTTTATGTCTGCTTCAATTTTCGACTGTAGCAGTCAAAAGGTTTTTATTCTGGCATATGCCGGAGCCGACGAACGACGATGAGGCCAGCGAAGCCAAGTCCAAAAAGTGCTAACGACGACGGTTCCGGGACGATCTCGATACTCATTGCATTCAGGTAACCAAACCCGCCACTTGCCGCATTATAGGCAAGGTTAATATTGCCCCCCGAATCGGGCACAATTCCAAGCAAGGAAACGGTGGTGTTATTATTTCCAGCGTAACCGCCAGTCCCGACCCCCGTTCCGGAAGTGGTCAACGCACTGGTGGTGGCAGTCCCACTCACGCCCGTGGCGGAATAGGTCGTGGTCCGGTTGCCAGAGGTATTTCGCGAGCCGAAAAACGTAAAATTGTAAGTTAACGAGGGATTCAATCCTCCCAGAACAAAGGCTCCGGAAGTCGTTGTAAAAAAATAATCGCCGGTAGCATTGGCCACCGCGAAATCGCCCAACAAGGAATAATCCGGGTTCTGCGCAGCAGATGTGCCGCCGGTAGCAAAGGACGCAAGTCCTCCGCTCGCAAATCCGTTCGCCTGATTATTGGGCCCGGCAATGGTAATTGACCAACCGCCCAGGGAGGTATTGTCTGTCGCGACAAAATTATTGTAAAGGCTGCCGGCCACTTGACCCTGGAGCGAAGAACCAATTGAGTTCCAATAAAAATTACCGGTCCCGCCCAATGGTGTGGCCGGATTCGCCACGGGCGCTCCGTTAATCCCGCCGTCATTTCGTCCAAAATCAAAAAACACGAGGCCCGACGCAGCTGGACCGGTGGGAGTTTGCGCCAGGATTGTTGCCGGAATGCAAAGGGCACCGGCTAGTAGCAGCATCAGTTTTGTGGGTTTCATATATAGGGTATCGGATTTAGTCTTGATCCTCGCACTGCAAGCAGGAGGTCAAAAAGTTAAACTGAACTCTAGCGATTAGTGTGACGGGTTTCCTGTCGCATGAAGTGGTGACAGAGCCCGCATCCGAGGATGGTTGTTCTTCGATCATGGCGGTTGATGTTTTTATTCTAGCCCGCTTCAAAAAAACCAGGCCAAGGTTACAAATGGAAATTAAAGAACTGGTAAACGCCGACGGAGTTGGTGGAGGCCAGCAGCGCCGTGCGCAGGGTCGAAATACTAAGCTGCTGGACGCTGCCGTCACTCAGGGCGATGTTGCCGGCTTTCGAGTGAAAGTCGCTGGTCCAGGCCCAGGTGTTGGCCAAGGCCGGCTGCAACTGCTGCATGGTGGTGAACGAAGGGGTAGGTGCGGCTCCGCTGCTCCCCGCCGTGCCGTTGGCAATGCTGTTGTCGCCCATCAGGATGATTTGCGGGTCGCCTTCGGTGGCGTCGCCGTTGATAAAGTAGCTAATTTTCGTTTTCGGATTCCCCGTGGTGCCGCCCAGAAACTCAGCGTCCGAGAAGTTGGTGGCGTAGCCGGAATGAAGATTGTCCGACGGGCAATAAACGATCTTGGGCGTGCTCAATTCGTTGGACATCACTTGAAAGGCCCGGCCCGGATTGTATCCATAGATCGGGGTTCCCGCCGGCAGTCCATTGGCGATGGTGAAGAGATAATCCTTCGCGCCGCCGGAGGCCGTGGGCACGGTCATGGGATACTTGTCGCCGTTGTCACCGCTCCAGAGGCGGAACGCCAGGCCGGTTTGCCGGATGTTATTGATGCAACTGATTTTCATGGCTTTTTTCTTGGCCGCGGCGAGCGCGGGCAGAAGCATGGCCGCCAGAATCGCGATGATCGCGATAACGACGAGAAGTTCGATCAGCGTAAAGGCCTTGAGGAAGTTTTTTTTCATAATCAATATCCTGCGGTTCATGTTTGTTCGGGTGTCTATGGTGTCACTGTAGACGACCTTCTTATTCCCTGATAGTCGCATAAAACGGTGACGTGCCTGGGGCAAGAATAGAGCGGACGAATTTCCAGAAAGATGCGGGAAAGTTCATTGAAGGAGGCGCCACCTATTAAATTGCCCGGCCCGTTTAAAATCAGCGGTTAATCACCATTCCCGCCAGCGTTTCAATGGGTTGAAGCGCCCCAGTTTCAGCCGTTGCCGGTTCCCGTCGAATGACAAAGCCAGAGGAATTATTTTCTTGTTCAACAATGGTTGAATGGAGGAGGCGGAAGCTGCCGCAAGCGTCATTGCGAATCCACAAACCATGCCGGTTCCCGGCACCGATGCCGAAATTGGGAATGTTCACATTGGCGAGCGTGGCATTGGTGAGCATATTCTGACTTTGTTCCTTGCCGGGACCAACAATACTCAGGCCATCGGAGATGCTGTCCTTGATGTTCAGATCACGAAGGTCAACGCCGGAAATATCCCGGCCATCCAGACAAAGTTGCAGGGCCGCCCGCCAGGTCCGCCAGGGATCGAAGCCGCCGCTGCGGATGAGGTCGCAGCCTTGCACCACGGTGGTGCCGCTAAAGTTGTTATCAATGCCCCGGTTCGTGTTCGCCGTCGGGAAGGTTGTGCTGAGCAGGATGGCACAACCGGTCGAAATGTCCGTGATCAGGCAATCCTCGATCCGGTTGCTCTTCCCGCCGTAGATGGCGGCACCGTTTGCGAGGAATGGCATTTGGGCAGTGCAATTGCGAATGAGGTTGAAACCCGGCTCGTAATTCTGCTTCGCGTGCGTCGCGGGCCAGATGGCGAAACAATCATCACCGGTGCCGCGCGCGGTGCAATTGCGGATGGTCGAGTGGTTCATGCCCACACAGAAGTTCACGCCGTCGGCAATGGTGTTGCGAAAGCGGCATCCTTCAACCAGAAGGTTGCTGGAGTTGTTGACCCAAACGCCGGTCTTGGTGTGCTCAATCCAGAGGCGCGAGATGGTTGAATTCAAGCCAAAGGCCTCGCCAATTCCGTCGTTCGGCTCGTTGTCATCCCGATGATCCAGTTTTCCAATAATAGCAAAATCGGAAAGGTGGATGTTGCTGCCTCGCCCGTTGAACGGGACACGCCCGCTGGTGCCCGCGTATTGCGCGGCATCGCCGATCAGGGTGGTGTGCCACATACCGGCACCTTGTATCGTCACATCGGAAACCAAATCAATATCGCCAACAATCTTGAATTTGCCGGCCGGCAGCCAGACGGTTTTCGCCTCGCTTTTGGCGGCGGCAATGCATTTTTTAAGCGCGGACGTGTCGTCGGCTTCCCCATTGCCGACGGCACCGAAGCAAACGTCCGTCAGAGAGAGCGAATTGGTCGGGGCCATGAGCGGCGGGGCGACGTTTTCCAAATCCACCAGATCAATAATGCAAGCCGCGGCGGTATCGGTGTCGTCCTTCTGCAAGCGCAGCATATCGCCTTTGGAAATCTTCAAATCCTTTACCCGCGCTTCGTCGTAAAAGTTTCTCGGGCTTCCCGCCTGGGGGTCGTTGGAAAAGGGATAGCGACCATAGAGCCACGAATACCGTGAGGTTACCGGAATCTTCTGAACGAATTCGCCGTTTCGATAGAGGCTGATGGTTGAATCCATTCCGCCTCCAGCCGGAGCGTCGGGCAAGCTATAGCGCACCACGATGGCGTTGGCTGGCTCCCTCGCTGCGAACTCCACATATTGACCGGTGGCCGCGAGTTTTAAGCATTTCTGGCCTGAAGATTCCGTCTCGACCAGGCCGGGATCATACTTGGGCCCCAATTTTTCGCCGCTGGTTGTCATGTCTTCCGCTTCATAGGTCGTCCACGGCATGTCTGCGCCGCGAAACGACGGGGCGGCGTGGAGCGAAGCCCCGACCAACAACATGAAAGACAAACGGAAGGTCATATTCAAAGTTTATAGGTTTCTTCCCAAGCTGTAATGTCGCCATTTCATGCGACAGATTGTTTTGTGACTTGATTGCTTCTGTAAACAAAATTTATGGGCAGATTACCATCCCACGTTGCCTTGTATCTTCCGCAGTGCAAACGGCGCCGTGTCAAACACGGCGGCCGTTCCCGAATTGGTCACGGTTACAAATGAATTATCGCTCGCGCCAATCGCTCCGCTATTGACGTAGATACCATATTGGCCGCTGCCGCTGATGGTCACGTTGCTAAAGCTCACATTGGTGATGGCGCAACTGTTGGCCGTGGAGAAATAGATCCCGTGATTCTTGGAGTCGCTGATCTGGACGTTGCTGAGGCGAACATTCTGCAGCGGCGAGTTGACCGTCTCAAACATCAGCGCCCCGCATTGGACGCCGTATAAATCCGTGCTGCCCGCGCGCACAATCGTGAGATTGCTCACGACCATGTCGGAATTTGTGTTGAAAGTGTAACCGGCAAACACGGTGTTGAAACGCGCCGCGGGACCGCCCACGATGTCGCGGATGACGCAATCATGCGCTTGATGGCCGCGTCCGCCGAAGATGGCGAGGCCGGCCGCGCGATAGGTGTTCTCAACCGTGTCGAAACGGAAAATGTTCGTGCTCGTCTCCGGCACCAGGCCAACGTCGGAAGCCCAGGTCGCCATCGCATCGTCACCGTTGTTGCGGAAATGCGAGTTCTCCACGATGGAATTCTTCGTGCCTTTGGCGAAGTTCAGCCCGTCCGAGAACGTATTGCGAAACCGGCAGCCGGAAAGGATAAGGCCATCCGTAACGCGGCTGCTCCCGGAATAGTCGCCAATCCAAGCCCCCGCCAGAAAATGCTCATTCCACAAATTGGTGATCATGGAGTTCAGCCCGAACCAGCCGCCGACGCCGAAATTGTTGGGCGCGCCAGCGCGATTCGTCGTTTCCGTGGTCAGGTAAAGGTCGGCAACGAAGATGTTGCTCCCCTGGCCGAGGAGGCCGCAGTCATTCGGATTCGTGAAATGCAACTCGCTTTGCCAGATCCCCGCGCCTTGGACTTTCACGGAGTTCAACTTGAACGACTGGCTCAACAGATAGCGTCCCGGCGGGACATACATCGTCTTGCCTGCGTTCCTTGCGTCGGTTACGCAGTTATTGAATGCGGCGTAGGCATCGCTGCTGCCGTTGGTCGCCGCATTGTAAGGCGACTGCGCGACGTTCAGGGAATTCGACGGCAAGGCAATCGCGGCGGGGATCGGCTCCAATTCAATCAAGTCGATGCCATATGCCGGCGATGTGTCCTGCGCGTCTTTCTGGAGACGGACGACATCGCCGGGATTCAGCGCGGACGTGAACAGGTAACGCGCATCATCAAAGCGTTTAAGCGGACGGCCCGTGCTCGGATCGTTGGACGGATCCATCGTGGAACTGACGTAAGGGAAATACTGCCAGGCGAATTTGGAAGTGAGCTGGAGGCTGTCAATCCGCGTGCCGTTCACATACAAGCCCAACGTCGCGCTGGTGCCGGTGCCGTTGACGGAATCGGGAATCGTGAACCGCAGCACCATGCCCCGGGCGGCTTTTTGCACGACCCATTGGACACTTTTGCCGGTGGCGTTTAACTCCACATACTCGCGGCCGGAAGCCTCGGATTCGGTCGTGGTTTCGTCCAGCGACGGGCCTTTGAGCGCCGCACCGTTGCTGATTACGCCGTCCTCGGCTTCGTAGGTCAGATATGGCAGGGTCGCGCCGCGCGGCAGCCCCAGACCGATAAAGCGCGTGCGGAAGAAGTCAGGATAGACCGTGAGCCAGTTGGTAAACTGCAACAGGCCGTTCGTTCCAGCCGCCTGCACTTGGATTTGCTGCCAGTCCGGCGCGGCCAGATTGGTCGTCCATTCCAGAGCATAAAAATTTCCGGGCGCTCCGGAAACCACGAGATTGGCCGGCGGGCCGGGGTTGGACACCGTCAACTGGGCCGATTGAATGGCGAGGGTGCCGCTGTAAAAGGTGATGGTATAGTTCGTCGCCGTCAGGCCGAACGGAGTGAGCGTGTAGCTGCCGACATTCACCGCGCCCTGCGCCGGGCCGCCGTAGCTCAAGGCACCTCCCAGCACACTGTTCGTCTCGCCATTCACGAAACCGGCATAGCTCACGCCGCTGCCGCCGCTGAAAGGCAGGCCGTCATACTGCTCGACCACTGCGTTAGCCGTGACCGATAGCGCCGCTTTCGTGATATTTCCCGTCAACGCGGGCTGCGTGAGCGAGTAGTTTGACGTAGGGGCGGTGAAGCCAGTCACGTTGATTGTTTTGCCATTGCCCGCCCCGACCGATGTGAAGCTGGCAACCGGAGTTCCAACAACGGCGAACGATTCGCCGTTCGCCAAGCCCAAGTAAGCCGGTGTGCCGGTGAATGCGGCCGTCGCGAGTCCGTCGTAACTCTTGTTGCCGCCGGCCAGACCCGCGATGGTCAACGGTGCGGGCGTGATGCTGGCACTGTTCACCGCCGGTTGCGCGGCGAGCGTGTAATTGCCTGCGTTCGCTCCACCGAGGCTAAAACCAGATGCGGTGACGGCGTAAGTGCCGACGTTGGTTCCCGCAAACATACCGCTGCCCGGCACGATCGTCACCACGTCAGGCGAGACCACGCCGACGATGCTGCCGCCGGTCAGATTTTCGATTGCGGTGCCGTCGTAAATTTTATTCGTCGCCGTGACGCCGGAAACCGTCACGGGCTTCGAGTTCACTGTGAACGCTGCGCTCGTTGTGGCCCAACCGGTGTAGGCTGCGCTCAACCATTTGTTCCGGAGATACGCCTCGACGGTCTGCCGGTTGTTCGTGCTCAACGCCGTGCTGTAAATCAGCACCTCGGCGATGCTGCCCGCGAAGGGATTCGCCACGCTGGTGGCGCCTGCGCTCAAGCCGCCCCCCAGCGAGGTGGCCACGAGGTTGAAGTTCGTGCTCAAGCTGCCAGGGCGCGGACCGGTCGTCTGCGTCACGCCGCCCGCCGTGCCCAGCCAAAAGCTGTTATTCGTCGCGCTGCTGTTGGCCACATATTCGAACACCAGGAAATTGGTTGAAGGGTCGGTCGACACGTTACCCATGTCCACGCCGCTGGGGTCGCCGGAAAAACGCGTGATGCGCGGCGTGTCGTTGTTCGCATTCAGGTCGAGCGTGAAACTGCCCGCATCCTGCCAGTCGGCATTGGTGCTGTTGCCCGCCCAGGTCGCCAGAACGCGTTGATAGGGACCCTCGCCGACGCCCGTCACGGTTTTCCGGGCCACAACGAACACGCTCACGGTCTTGGTGTTGTTCGTGTAGCTGGAATTTTTCAGCTCCGTCGCCGCGCCGAAACTGGTCGCGTTGAAGGTGACGGCCTTCCGTCCGTTGACCACCAGGTTCGTGTAGCGGATGCCGCCTCCACCTGTGCCGATGGTCGTGCTGAAATGATTTCCGTTGCCGCTCTGATCAAGCCAGTTCGTGACGATGCCGCTGGCGTTCGTCTGCACGGAGGCTGACACACCACCGTCGAGCCAGACGCTCATGCCGCTGACCGGCAAACCAAGAATCGGCGTGCTGGCAACCAGTTGCCTGCCCGCACCCGCGCCGTTGGCCTGCAAATCGGTGAAGGCCACGACCCCGTTCGCGCCCGCCGTGCCGATGTTCGTGCTGATCGTGCCGGCCAAAATGCCCCCGCCGGTTAGGGTCACGGTCACCGGCATGGACGCGGTGAGGCCGGAAGTGGACGGGTTGCCAAATTGATCCACCGTCTTGAGCACCGGCTGGGTCGCAAAGGCTGAACCATGTGTTGCTCCGCCGGGTTGAGTCGTCCACGCGAGCGTCATGATCGGGCCGGCGGCGACGGTGATGCCACTGGAAACGACCGGAGAAAATCCGGCGCTGCTGAAAGTCAACGTAACCGGACTTCCGCCGTTCAAGTTGGTCAGGGCGAGGTCGGAAAAATTTGCGATGCCGGAAACGGCGTTGACCGGTTGCGTCCCCAGCACGCCGCCAGCGCTGGCACTGACTTCAATCGCCGCATTCGAGTTCACCGTGTTGCCATAGGTGTCTTGCACCGCCACGACCGGTTGCGTGGGAAACGGGACGCCCGCCGCCACACTGGGTGATGGCTGCGTCAGGATGCCGAGCTTGACCGCGGCGGCGGCGCTGACGGTGATGGTGGCGTTGGTGGCCGTGAATCCCGGCGAGGAAAATGTCAGCGTGACATTGCCCGCATTGGTGAGTGAAAGTCCGCTGAACGTGGCGGTCCCCGTGACAGCGTTGACGGTCGTGACGCCTTGCACTGTGCCGCCGCTGGCTGTGACGGTGATGGGCGCATTGGAATTCACCAGATTGCCCGCCCCATCGAGCACCGTGATGACCGGCTGCTGCGAAAAAACCTGTCCCGCTCCGGCCGTGGACGAGGGCGGCGCCTGAATGCCCAATCGAGTCGCCACGCCAAGCACGGCAACCGTCACCGTGCCGGTGCTGGACAGGCCAAAACCATCGCCGATGGTGTAGGAAAATGTTTGAACCGTGTTCGTGCCGGGAAGCGTGATGCTGGTGGCATTGGTCGTGGTGCCGCCGGGGAGGGAAATGAAACTGCCGAACGTCAGCGCGTCGGAATCGGCATCGGAGTCATTCGCCAGCAGGCTCGCGGCTTGGATGGTGATCGGATTGCCGGTTTGCCGGTTCGTGCTGTCGTTATTCGCGACGGGCGGGCGGTTGGCGGTGATTTCCAAGATGCCAAGGTAGGCAAATCCGCCGCCATTCGTGGCAACCAAAAGTTGAATCTGTTTGCTGCCATTGGCGGTCACGCCGTTGACGGTGGCTATGGTGTTGTTGTTGCCCCAATAATTCGTGCCGTTGTTGGTCCAAGTCAGGCCGGAAGTCGTGAGGTCGTTTGTGAACGAACCGTTGCCGCCGGTCAGGATAAAACGGCTCACGCGGGTCCCGCCGGCGCTCGTGTTGCGCGTGCCGAAGAGCCGGAAGCTGTAGTTGTTCGCCGCGTCGAGGTTCGTGACGGACAGCGTGGCCGAGGTGGTCGTGTAAAAATAGTCCTGCGTGGAGTTGGTCACGGCAAAGTTACCGAGCAGCGCGTAACTCGGCGAAAGCAGTCCGCCGTTCGCAATGCCGTTTGCCGCCCAACCGCTGCCGATGGTGGCCCCGACACCGGTCATGACATTGCTCGCCGTGATGAGATTGCCGAGGCCCAGTCCGGACGCCAGCGCGGCCCCGCCGCCAACCCCGTTGAGATTGTTCCAATACTGGCCCAGATAATCCGGGTTGCCGGAGTTGTTGCCGTTGCTTCCGTCATTCGGGCCCAGATCAATCAAGATGCGCGCATGGCCGACGATGAAGGCATTCGGCGCAATGTTCGCCGCAGCGATGGGCGAATAGTCGCTCCGCAGACCGCCTTGCGAATAGGAAACGCGATACTGATAACCTGTCCCCAGCACCACCGCCGCATCGGTATAGTTGGTCGAGTTCGCCGCCAGTGTGGCGATGTTCGTCCACTGTGCGCCAGCCGCGCTGCGTTCGACAAAATAGGAGATTTCACTCACGCCCGGATCGGTCCAGTTCAACGTCACGGAGGATGTTCCGTTCGTCGTGGCCGTGAGATTGGCTGGCGCGGCGGAAAAGATCGCCGCGGAATAATTTCCCGAAGCGCCGTTGATCTGCGCAATAGAAAAGCTCTGGGCGCGGTTGGTCGCCGGACTGTTCTGCACGAAAGCCGCGTCGTCCAACGGCGCGAACACTTCCAAGCTGGCCTGCTGCAAGGCGCCCTGGAACTGCGCGGTCACTTCCTCCGCGATCAACGTCGAGCGATGCACCAACCAGTTTTGATAGTCCGCCTGGGCGGGTGAAGCCGGCCGGGACGAGGCGCTGCCGCGTCCGCCCAAAACAAAACCAACCGGCGTCAACCGTTCGCTCACCGTGGCTGCCAGCACGCCGTCCACATAGAATCGGGTCACGGCACCGGCATACTGATGAGTAATGACCACGTCATGCCACGCGCCGTTCGTGCCGCTGACACCGGAATTGTTCACGATGCCGTTGGTGCCCACATACGCCAGACCCGTCGGCGTGATTTCAACCGTGGGATGAACCGCGGACGCCGGCAAGGTGATCGAAGCCACCGTCCCGGTTGCCGTCGAACGCACGCGGAAGGAAACCGAGAACGAGTGCACCGTGAGGCCGGGGGTGAAACTCAACGGCACGGGCTGACCGGCGTCGGCGGTCAGGCGCAGAAAACTGGTGCGGCTGCCCCACTGCGGCGTGACTCTGCCGGCCTTCACCGCGTCGAACACGCTGGGAACGATCGACAGAAACATTTCATAATGCCCCGCGTCCGTGGGATGCACCGCATCGCCGGCGTCGAGATTGATGAACGAATTGGAGACCCAATTTCCAAAGCCGTCATCGGTCGCGCCGAGAAAATTCACGCTCGGCACGTTCAGCGTGTTCAAGTGCACGTCCATGTTTTTGAGATAAGTGTATTCGGTGGCAGAGTAGGAATCGCGCGGGTAGCCGTTGCCCAAGAGGGGCGTGATGTTGTTCGAACGCGACATGGCGATAAGGTTGGTGATGCCGCTAAAAAAGTGGTTGTAGATGGCCAGCGGATTCGTTGCCCCCACCAGGCCCTCGTTGCCGATGGACAAGGCGATCAAATCCTGATCCGCGCCGACCGGCACTTCGTCGGTGTAAAAGCGATTGCTGACGAGCGTGGTGTTGTCGCCCGGCACGGACTGGTTGACCACGCGCCAGCCGTTCGTCGCCATGGACAAGGTCAGCAACGCGCCGTAACCATTGGACAACGAGCCGTTGACCTGTGCGCCGCTGAAATAGCCGGAGGCTTTCCAGCCTTTCGCCAGGGACGAGCCGAGCAGCGAAAGCAGACCACGATTACCCACTTGCAGATTGTCGAAATAAACCGTTCCGGCGTTGTTGGCCGAGGTCGTCACCACGCCGAGCGCCACGGCGCGTATGGATTGGAGCCCCGTGCCATTGGCGGCGTTCGTGAACGCGGTGCCGTTGGAAATGTCCACGCTGGCTAAGGTGCAAGGTGAGTTGGTGGCACCACCCGGAATCAGCGAACTTCCCAGCACGCCGCCGGATTGATCCAGCAATTGCACCATGACGCTGTCGCCCGGATTACCCGTGCCGCCAAAGTTGAACGAGAACACGGTGTTGGAAGTCCAGTTCTGGTTCGACGCCAATGTGAACTTCACCAGATTGGTCGTCGGCAAACTTCCGCCGGAATAGTCCAAGCGCATCGCGCGTGCGCCTTGGCAGACGTTGATGGTTTCCAACGTAACGACGGACGAACCGGACAACCCCGGCCAAGCCGTTGAAAGCTGGGCGGAAGAAGTGTAAGATTCGAAATTTTCAACGGTTGTCAGCGCCGCCTGAACCGTCAACGCCGAAGCGAACAGAGCGAGGAATAGTGTTCGTTTTATAACGGTTGCGTGCTGCATGCTCAAAATAGGGCCGGCGGGAATTCGCTGGCGATAGTTTTCAGGCTCACTTTCAAAGTGTCGGGACATGGTGGGAAGCTAAATCAAAAAGGGCAGTTCCGACAGTCGCATGAAGTGGCGACGAGGTTTGAATGAATGGCGGCCCGCCGCCCCAGTGTCGCCGTTTCATGCGACTGTTGACGCACCGGTAAAAACGTAAGCTTCACCCAAGCAATAAAGCCAAACCAAAAACGGCCGGTTTTGCGCAGGTCTGGATGCGCGCGGCGATTATTCGCCAATCGCCTTGAAGAATAGACTTTGAAGCCAATGAATTTTGACGCGGTAATTTTCGACATGGACGGCGTGATCACCCGAACCGCCTCCGTCCATTCGCTCGCCTGGAAAAAAATGTTCGATGAATACCTCCGCCACCGCGAACAAACTCACGGCGAGCCGTTCCGCGAATTCACCCATACCGGCGATTACCTGGCGTATGTGGATGGCCGGCCCAGATATCAGGGTGTCGAGGCTTTTCTCCATTCACGAGGAATAGAAATTCCATATGGTGACCCAAAGGATGCGCCGAAAACGGAAACCATCTGCGGTTTGGGCAATCGGAAAAACGAATTTTTCAACCTAGTCGTCGAGGAGGATGGCGTGGGGCTGTATGACTCCACCCTGAGGCTGATCAGTGACCTGCTCGCCAGCGGCATCAGGGTGGGGCTCGCCACTTCCAGCAAGAATGGCGACTTTGTGCTGAACAAGGCCGGCATCCTGCATCTCTTTGAAACTCGCGTGGACGGCATTGTCTCCGCGCAACGCGGTCTGAAGGGCAAGCCGGAGCCGGATATTTTCACCACCGCGTGCGCCAATCTTGGCGCAACGCCCGACCGGGCCATTGTGGTGGAGGACGCCGTTTCGGGCGTGCAGGCCGGGGCGAAAGGCAAATTCGCCCTGGTCATCGGCGTCGCCCGCGAAAACAACGCGCACGAATTGAAAATGAACGGCGCGGACGTGGTCGTCGAAGACCTCGCCGAAACCAGTTTGGAAAAAATCAATCAATGGGTTGCCGCCAAACAGTCGAAGTCGGTGCTGGCGGCGGCTTGAAGGAAGTCAAAATGAAATTAAAACCGCAATTAAGCTTCTGGCAGCTTTGGAACATGAGCTTCGGCTACGTGGGCATCCAGTTCGGGTTTGCCCTGCAAAACGCCAACGTCAGCCGGATCTTTGAAACGCTGGGGGCGAAGGTGGATGACATTCCGATTTTGTGGATTGCCGCGCCCGTTTCGGGTTTGCTCATCCAGCCGATCATCGGCCACATGAGCGACAAAACCTGGAACCGGCTGGGCCGGCGCAAACCCTATTTTCTGGTCGGGGCAATCCTGGCCTCGCTATCCCTGCTGGTGATGCCCAATTCTCCCTACCTATGGTTCGCCGCCGGGATGCTGTGGATCATGGACGCATCCATTAATGTGAGCATGCAGCCTTTCCGAGCATTCATCGGCGACATGTTGCCGGAAGAGCAAAGAACCAAAGGCTTCGCCGTCCAGACATTTTTTATCGGTGCCAGTTCCGTCATCGCCTCGTTGTTGCCTTATATTTTCACCAAATGGCTGCATGTCGCGAACACCGCTCCCGAAGGCCAGATTCCGCCGTCTGTGAAATGGTCCTTTTATATCGGCGGCGTGGTGTTTTTGCTCACGGTTCTATGGACCATCTTTTCTGTGAAGGAATACTCGCCGGCGGAACAGGAGGAATTCAACGCGCATGAAACCGATGCGGCGGCCAAGGAAGGCTCCGAGATCCAGATGAACCCCAGGACTTACTATACCGAGGGCGCGGTCTTGCTGGTGTTCGGTTTGATTTCAACCTATCTCATCCACAGTCTCGGCTGGTATCAGGGGCTTTACATCTTGTCCTTCGGCATCGCCATTTACGGCGCCCTGCAAATCGCGGCCGCCAAGCGCTATTCGCTGGGCAAAATTGACGGCATGGTTGAGATCATCTACGACCTGCAGAACATGCCCACCACGATGAAGCAGCTTGCCCTAGTGACGATGTTCACCTGGTTCGCGCTGTTCGCCATGTTCATTTACACGACGTCAGCCGTGACCAGTTATCATTTCGGCAGCACCGACGTGAAATCCGATTTATACAATGACGGTGCCAATTGGGTGGGCGTGCTCTGGGCGGTGTGGAACGCCATGGCCGCGATAGTAGCTTTCCTGCTGCCCGTCCTGGCGCGACGGATTGGCCGGGTGACCACGCACGTCGTCTGTCTGTTTATCGGCGGGCTGGGCTTGATGTCCATGGTGCTGTTCAAGGATCCGAAGTGGCTGCTCGTCTCAATGATTGCCGCGGGCATCGCCTGGGCCAGTCTGCTGACCATGCCGTATGCCATCTTGAGCAGTGCGGTGCCGCACCGGAAAATGGGCGTGTATATGGGCATGTTCAATTTGTTTGTGGTCATCCCGCAGATTCTCGCCTCGGCCATCCTTGGCCTGCTCGTGCGCACGGTGTTTCATGGCCAGGCCATTTACGCCATCGTTCTCGGCGGTGTCACCATGATTATCTCAGGCGTGTTGATGATGTTCGTCAAAGATTCCAAGAATGAAAAGAATTCCTATGAAAAACCCGTGGCAGGTTCGCACTGACAAGTTCACCAACGAAAAAGAAGCCCTCATGCGGTCTGGAAATGTTTACCAGATTGCCAACGGCTACATGGGCTACCGCGGAACGTTGGACGAGTTTGGCCCGGACGAGTTGGTGGGCATCACCCTCGCGGGCATCTTTGACCGGGTTGGCGACGCCTGGCGCGAACCGGTGAACGCCCCCAACGGCGGATTCACCCAGGTGACGCTCGATGGCGAAAAGATGTCCGCACGCACCAGCAAAATCAAGAGTCACCGGCAAAGCCTGGACCTCACCAACGCCGTCTTTGAGCGCGAGACCACCTTCTCGGCACGGGGAAAAACGCTCACGATCAAATCATCACGTTTCCTGAGCGCGGACAATCCGCATCTCGGCGTCATCCGGTTCAGCCTCACTTGCAACCAGGCGGCAAAGGTCGCCATTCAAACGGGAATAGATTTCAACATCTGGGACTTGAACGGACCGCACCTGCTTAAACTCACCCCAACCAAACGTGACGGGGCGCTAGTAGTTCACGGCATAACGAACGAAGCCGGCAAGCGTTTGGCCGTGGCCGAGGCCATTGATTCCGATTTCGGCAAGGAGGCCCAAACCGTCACCGGCAACAAAAATCTGCGCGTCCTCAGCCAGAAAATCGAAGCCGACAAGACTTACACTTTTCACAAATACTTCGCCATCTTCACGGACAACGACGGCGTAAAGTCTCCGACTGAGGCTGCCATCAGCGCCGTGAAGCAGGCCAACGCGGCAGGCTACGATGCCTGCGTTGTGCGCCACAACGCGGAATGGACCAAGAAGTGGGAGCTTTGCGATGTGAAAGTCGAAGGCGATGACGAGGTGCAGCAGGCCCTGCGTTACAGCATTTTTCAACTCCTCATCGTCGCCCCGGTGAACGGCAGTGCGAATTCGATTCCCGCGCGCGCGCTTTCCGGCCAGGTTTACAAGGGCGCGATCTTCTGGGACACGGAGATGTTCATGTTTCCCTTCTTTCTTCACACCTACCCGGAAAAAGCGGTTGAACTGCTTCGTTACCGGATCAAGACGCTCGCCGGCGCACGGCGGAAAGCCCAGACCGAGGGTGTGGGTTTTCGCGGCGCGTTCTATGCGTGGGAAAGCCAGGAAACCGGCGACGAAGCCTGCACCTATTTCAACATTGGCGATCCGGTCACCGGGCGCGATTTGCGCACTTATTTCCGCGACAAGCAGGTTCACATCAGCGGCGATATTGCCATCGCAATGTGGGAATACTTCAAGCTGACCGGCGACGACTCGCTGTTGCTGGAAGGCGGCGCGGAAGTCATTTTGGAATGTGCTCGGTTTTATTTTTCCTACGCCTATTTCAAGCCGGAGAAGAACCGCTACGAAATCCTCGATGTCACCGGCCCGGACGAATACCACGAGCGCGTCAACAACAACGCCTTTACCAGCATGGTGGCCAGGGTGACGTTTGAAATTGCCAACGCCACGGTTGATTATCTCAAGCGGAAGCATCCATCGGCGTTGAAGACGCTCGTGAAGAAAATCAGAATTGCCGATGAGCTTCCGCAATTCCTTGACGCGGCCCAGCGGCTTTTCGTTCCCCAGCCGGACGGGAAAACCGGTGTCATTGAACAGTTCGACGATTATTTCCGGCTGGAAGACGCGACGGTCGAGGCAGTGAAAGCGCGGAAGATTCATCCCCATGAATATCTCGGCGGCGGCCAGGGCGTGGCCGTCCAGACGCGCGTCATCAAACAGGCCGACGTGGTGATGATGTTGAACCTGTTCAAGGATCGATTTGCCACGCCGGTCAAGAAAGCCAATTGGGAATACTACGAGCCGCGCACCGAGCACGGTTCCAGCCTGAGCGCGTGCGCCTACGCAATGGTGGCGGCGGGATTTGGCAATCTGGATTTCGCCTACAAATATTTTCTCAAGACCGCGAAGGTTGATCTCGAAGCCAAATACAAAGTTTATGTCGGGACGATCTTCATGGGCGGCTCGCATCCGGCGGCCAACGGCGGCGCGTGGATGACGGCGGTGTTCGGTTTCGGCGGCGTGCAGGCCGGTGAAAGCCAGGTCGCCATCAATCCGCGGCTCTATAAAAAATGGCGCAGACTCCAATTCAACCTCGTCCATCGTGGTGACCGGTTTGAAATCAAGATTTCGCACAACAGCGTGGAAATCCGCGCCCGGGCTTCCAACCAATCGAAGCACAAGTTTGTGGTTTCCGGCAAAGCGGAGATTGTCGCACCTGACGCTTTGGTGGCGGTGAAATACTGATGGGCAAAAGAGGTTATCCCAAAATCTATGAACACGAACCTCATCCATTTCGCAGTGTTTCTTTCGCTGGTGATTGGGCCGGTCTCCGTTCGTGCTGGAGTTGGCGCTGACTTGCCGTGGACGACTTACGAGGCTGAAGACATGAAAACGTCCGGCACGGTTTTAGGGCCGAAGTATGATCCTTTTCTCGTCGAAACCGAATCCTCCGGCCAGAAATGCGTGAAGCTGAATTCCGCCGGCGAATACGTCGAGTTCATCGCGCAGTCGCCTGCCAATGCATTGGTCGTGCGTTACAGCCTGACGGATTCGACGAACGGCGGCGGACTCAACTCGGCGATCAACCTTTACCGAAATGGAAAGTTCGTTAAGCCCATCCCGCTCACCTCGCATTACTCGTGGATCTACGGTCATTATCCATTCACCAATCAGCCCAAGGACGCCAAGCCGCGAAATTTTTACGACGAAGCGCGGGTAAAGGATTTGAAGATTTCCAAAGGCGACGTGATCCGGCTGCAAAAGACTTTCAACGATTCCCATGATTGCAGCGTGGATTTGGTGGACTTGGAAAAAGTGGCCAAGCCGCTGAAGGCGCCGGCCCACTCGCTTTCCGTGATGGATTTTGGCGCAGGCGGCACCGGCGAAACCGATGACACCGAGGCGTTGCGGAATTGTCTCACGGCCGCAAAGAGTCAGGGGAAAATCGTCTGGGTTCCCGCCGGCAGTTACAAACTGGCCGGTGACATCGTTTGTGAATCCGGCGTGACGATTCAAGGCGCGGGCATGTGGCACACGACGTTCATCGGCGACCCGGACCTTTACAACCAGGCGGACAAGCGCGTGCGATTCAAACTCAAGGGCGGCAATATTCACCTCGCTGATTTCGCGATTGTGGGAAAATTGAATTACCGCAACGACGATGAGCCGAACGACGGCATCCACGGTGCCGGCTGCGACAACTCCACCGTGTCGAATATCTGGGTGGAGCATACGAAGGTGGGGATGTGGTTTTATAACGGCACAAAAGTGACCGTGGCAGGCTGCCGGTTCCGGAACACGCTGGCTGACGGCATCAATCTGTGCGTTGGCTGCCGCGAGTTTTTGGTCGAGAGCTGCTCGGCGCGCGGGACGGGGGATGATTGTTTTGCCATCTGGCCGACGCCTTCCGATCAAGGCTACACCGAGCAAACACCCGTGCCAGGATTGAACATCATCCGCCACTGCACAGGCCAAGTGCCGTTTCTTGCGAACGGCGGCGCGATTTACGGCGGCAAGGACAACCACATTGAAGACTGCCTCTTTCAAGACATCGCGCCGGGCTGCGGCATTTTGTTGAGCACAACGTTTCCGACCTCCGACGACGGCTTGAAAATTAACAATAACTTCAGCGGAACCACGGTGGTTTCGAACTGCGATGTGATTCGGTGCGGCGGCTTCGATCACGGCTGGAACTGGCGCGCGGCGTTCACGCTTTGCCTGGACCGCCATAGCCTTTCAGGCCTGGAAATCAGCAACGTGAACATCAAGGACAGTTTGTCGGACGGCTTTGGCATTGTGGCACCCGGCAGCGCGCACGGCGACGGCACACTCTCCCATGTTCACCTCGAAAATGTGAGCATCCCCAACTGCGGAATTGGAACGACTGGCCGGCATGGTTTGTGGATTCGCGACGATGCCCGCGGAAACTTGGCCATCAGCCATTCACAAATTTCCGACATCAAAAACAGCTCGCCCAATTTCACCATCCTCCAGGCGCCGTGAAGAACAAACCTTAAGGCCGCATATACTTGGCAACCGCCTCGGTGCGCGACTGAACATGAAGTTTTTCGTAGATGCGCCGTATATAAGTGCGGATGGTGTCGATGCTGATGCCCAGTTCGCTGGCGAGTTGTTTGTAAGTCCAGCCTTTGGCCAGGCCATCCAGCACGGCTTCTTCGCGCGGCGAGAGCTGGCCCTGCTTTTCACCGGGGCCGGCGGCGGTTTTCTGAAATGACGCCACCACCTTGCGGGCGATGGAACTGGTCATCGGGGATCCGCCGCCATGCACCTCGCGGATGGCTTCCAACAGTTTGGCGGGGCTGGACCGTTTCAAGAGGTAACCATTCGCCCCGGCCGCCAGCGCGTGGAAAATTTTTTCAGTGTCCTCGTAAACCGTGAGCATCAAAACCTGCATCCCAGGCGCCAGCGCCTTCAATTGCGCCACACATTCAATACCGCTCATGCCGTCCATGTTGATGTCCATGAGCACCACGTCCGGTTTGTCCAGCGGCAGTTCCTTGAGCGCGGTCTCGGCCGAACTGTAGCTGCTCAGGCATTTGAAGCCCGTTGCGCCGTTCACGAAAGTGGCGATGGACTGACGAAGCTTGGCCTCATCGTCAACGATGGATACGGTGATCATAAATCAGTATGCTTTGGTGCCGGCCGGAACGGCAGGATGAATTTCACCGTTGTGCCCCGGCCCGGCGCGGATTCCACCTGGCAATGCCCGCCCATTTCGGCCAGCCGCCGGTCCATGTTGGGCAGCCCGTTGCCGGAATCGCCGACCGGCGAATCCGTCCGCGCCTGGCCGGTCACCGGGCCAAAACCTTTGCCATTATCCGCGACCGCGATTTCAAACCGGTCCTCGACGCAGGCCAGGGAAACTTTGACCTGGGAGGCGCCGGAATGCTTGAGAATATTGGTCAGCGCCTCGCGCACTGCAAGGAACAAATGATGCCGCAGCTGTGATGACACCGGATGCGGCGGCAATAGCGCAGGGCTGTCCACTTCACATTCGACGCCGGTCGCTTGAAAATAATCCTGGGCATATTGCCCGATGTAGGAGGCCAGATGTTCCAGCGTGTCGTTTTGCGGATTGACCGCCCAGACGATTTCATCCAGGGATCGCAGCACCTCGCGCGAGTCGTCCGAGATCGAGGTGATCTGCTCCTGCAAGTCGGTTGGCGTGATGTCGCTGCGCCGGGCGTGTTCGCTCAAGAACGAGATGCGGCACAGCTTTGCCCCCATCTCATCGTGCAAGTCCCGGGCAATCCGCGTCCGTTCCTGCTCCAACGCCCGTTCCTGTTCCAGTCGTTTCAACTTCCGCTTGATTTTTTGCTTCACCGCCAAACGGACCGTGGCGCCGACCGCCACCAGAAGTGCGAAACCGGCAAACCCGATGAACCACCACGACTGCCAAAAATACCGTTCAAAAACCAGTTTCAG
>Ga0114951_10001964_pt1 | contig 24253 bp, 22 predicted proteins | sample AM7aDNAmetaG_FD_88677 | JGI IMG/M metagenome (GOLD analysis project Ga0114951, IMG submission 88677) | Freshwater microbial communities from Finland to study Microbial Dark Matter (Phase II) - AM7a DNA metaG | ecosystem: Environmental > Aquatic > Freshwater > Lake | place: Finland: Lake Alinen... | reverse complement strand
TGGCGTTGGCGCGTCAGCGATTCGAGGCGCGAGAGGTCGCCGGGCAACTGGTAATTGTGATGATCGGCGAACCAGCAGGCGGCGGAAACATTCATGCCGAGGGAACGAACGGTGTAGAGAAATCCATTGGGATTGCCGATGCCGGCAAATGCCAGCACGCGCGGGCCGCCGCCGGCGACCAGCGGCACCGGTTGGCCGTTGGAATCAAACACGCCGGAAATTTCCGTGCGCTGCTGAAAAATCGCCCGTGGGTTGACCCATTGCGTGAGAAGGCCGGAGGCGAAATCCGCCAGTTCCGGGCTTACTTGTTCGCAGCGCGTCAGCATGATCATGTTGGCGCGATGCAATGCTGCGGGCGGCTCGCGCCAGGTGCCCCGGGGAATTACGCCGGGAATGCCCATCGGTTCGGTGGCGTCGACAAGCACAATGTTCAGATCGCGCGCCAGGCGGCGATGCTGAAATCCGTCATCCAGCACCAGCACATCGGCGCCGTGTTTCTCGATGGCCTCGCGCCCGCCGGCGACGCGGTCGGGATTCACGACGACCGGCACGCCCGGGCACTCGTGCTCGATGACCATTACTTCGTCCGGCTTGCTCCCGGTTGCCGCACCGTAGCCCCGCGTAAGCACCGCGGGCTTGCGGCCCATGCGCTGCAATTCCTTGACGATCATGATCACAGTGGGCGTTTTACCCGTGCCGCCGGTGGTGATGTTGCCCACCGAAATCACCGGCACGGGAAGGCGATGCTGCTTTTTCAATCCCAGATCGAACAGCGCATTGCGTAGCACCACCGCGACGGTATAGAACGCGGAGACCACCAGGAACAGCGCGCGTAAGATCGCCGGCCAGGCTCCTGCCCGCTCGCCGGAGATGATGCTGCGATATGTTTGTTCCATGAGTCTTCAACCGTTCTTTACCACAGAGTCACAGAGAAACTGAGGACGCACAGAGAGGTTTCTAAAGAATTAACTGGCTCGGTGAGATCTCGGTGCCTCTATGACTCTGTGGTGAAATATGTCACACCACCAAATTGACCATTCGGCCCTTCACGTAAATCTTCTTCTTCGGCTCCTTGCCGGCCAGATGCTTTTGCACTTCTGCATCGGCCAATGCTGCGGCTAGTGCGGTGGCCTCGTCGGCGCCGTTGGGGATGGTGATGCGTCCGCGCAGCTTTCCATTCACCTGCACCGGCACCTCAATCGTCGCGTCGATCAGCATTGCAGGATCATACTCGGGCCAGGGTAAATGACTGACACTCACTACTGTCGAATTCTGAATTCTGAATTCTGAACTCTGAATTCGTGCATAGACTTCTTCCGCAAAGTGCGGGGCGTACGGCTCCATGATGCGAATAAGCGTGAGCGCGACCTCACGGCTGACCGATGGAGCTTTGCCGAGCACGTTGTTGAATTCCATCATCGCCGCGATGGCGGTGTTGAAGCTCAGGCGTTCGATGTCGTCGCCGACTTTCTTGATGAGCTTGTGGAGGGCGCGGCGAATCGCTTCATCCTGCGGTGCCACAACAATCTTGAGCGCGTCATTCTCATCAAACAGATTCCGCCAAACGCGCTGCAGGAAACGGTACACGCCTTCGACGCCGGCGGTCGACCACGGCTTTACCTGCTCCAGCGGGCCCATGAACATCTCGAACATCCGCAGCGAATCGGCCCCGTAATCCCGCACGACATCATCGGGATTCACCACGTTGCCGCGGGATTTCGACATCTTCTGGCTGTCTTCGCCCAGGATCAGGCCTTGGTTGACCAGCCGGCGGAATGGCTCATCGCAGGTCACCAACCCGCGATCGAACAGCACCTTGTGCCAGAAACGCGAGTAGAGCAGATGTAGCACGGCGTGTTCGACGCCGCCGACGTACAGATCGACACCACCAGAATTCAATTCTGAATTCTGAATTCTGAATTCTGAATTTCCCAGCCAATATTTCTCGACCGCGGGATCGACAAACGCATTCTCATTCCGCGGATCCAGGTAGCGAATGTAATACCAGCAGCTTCCGGCCCACTGCGGCATCGTGTTCAATTCGCGGCGTGCTTTGACTGCGCCCGGCGTGCCTGGCGGAACGACGCGTGCGCTATTGTCGGCACTCACTACCACGTGAACATTCACCCATTCGGCCGCCTTGCTCAGCGGAGGATCGATCGTTCCTGTCGGCTTGAAATCCTCCAACTCCGGCAGCCGCAGCGGCAATTCGCTGTCGGCCAGGCGCACCGTCGTGCCATCTTCCAGATGCACAATCGGGAACGGCTCGCCCCAATAGCGCTGGCGGGAAAAGAGCCAGTCGCGGATTTTATAATTGATCTGCCGCTTGCCGATGCCCTTTTCTTCGAGCATCGCGGTGATCTTTGCTTTCGCCTCGGCGGTCGGAAGGCCTTCAATCCAGGGCGAGTTGACCGCCATGCCTTCCTCGCAGAACGCCTCTTTCTGCACGTTCACTTCTTGCTTCTTGCTGCTTGCTTCCTGCTTCTTCCCCACCACCTGTACGATCGACAGTTTGAACTTGGTCGCGAACTCATAGTCGCGCTCATCGTGCGCCGGCACGGCCATGATCGCGCCTGTGCCGTAGCCCATCAGGACGTAGTCGGAGACCCAGATCGGAATCCGCTGCTCGTTCACCGGATTGATTGCGTACGTGCCGGTAAATTCTCCGGTCTTTTTCGTATCTTCCTGCCGCTCGCGGTCCGATCGCGATGCCGCCCACTTTCGATAGGCCTCTACCTTTGCCAACTGATCGGGCGTGGTAATTCCGGGCACCATCGGATGCTCTGGGGCCAGCACCATGTAAGTGGCGCCGAACAGCGTATCCGGCCGCGTCGTAAAGACCGTGATCGTTTCGGATGTGCCATCAACTTTGAACTGGACCTCCGCCCCCTCGCTGCGGCCGATCCAATTCCGCTGCATTTCCTTCAGCGAGTCGGACCACTGCAACTGATCCAGTCCGCCGATCAGGCGCTGGGCATAGGCGGTGATGCGGAGCATCCATTGTCGCATCGGCCGGCGCTCCACGGGAAAATGCCCTACCTCCGATTTCCCATCGATCACTTCTTCGTTGGCCAGCACGGTGCCGAGGCCTTGGCACCAGTTCACCGGGACCTCGGCCTCATACGCCAGCCGATACCCCGCGAGCACTTTCCGCTGCTGGGTGGCATTCAAATCCCGCCAGCGTATTGCCTCGGCCAGTCCCAATTCTGAATTCTGAATTCTGAATTCTGAATTTCCCTTTTCAAACTCCTCGACCAACTCGCTGATCGGCCGCCCCTTCTGCTGCTGCTCATCAAACCACGTGTCATAGAGCTTCAGAAAGATCCACTGCGTCCACTTGTAGTATCCCGGATCGGTCGTATCTACTTCGCGATCCCAGTCGTACGAGAAGCCCAGCGACTGCAACTGCTTGCGAAACCGATCGATATTGTTCTGCGTGAAAACGCTGGGATGTTTCTGTTCCTTGATCGCATACTGTTCGGCGGGCAGGCCGAACGCATCCCACCCCATCGGGTGCATCACATTGAAACCCTTGGCCCGTTTGTAGCGCGCGATGATGTCGGTGGCCGTGTACCCTTCCGGATGGCCCACGTGCAGTCCCTGGCCGCTGGGATAGGGGAACATATCGAGCACGTAGTACTTCGGCTTCGCCGTATCCTTCACATTCGTGGCGTAAACCTTCTTTTCGTTCCAATACTGCTGCCATTTCTTTTCGATGGCACTGGGGTTGTAACCGGGCATAAAGCACTCCGACCGTGGTGAGGTGAGGGAAAAGCAAACCGTTAACGATAATTCCAGATTTCTGATGCGGCAAGGATTCGGGTGAGCCCTGCAGGCTCCCCGCAGCCCTCAAGTTCATTGAGGGTCAAAGTCGAAACGGCTGGAAGATCGACTGCACCGTCATCATGCCCCGCAGTATACCGTCCTGGGTTTCTCCCGTCACCCCCGCTCACGGCACCGCAAAATCGGACACAGCGTCTCCATCCCACCCCTCCCCGGCCTGCGCCTCCAAAAGCCATCGCGACTTTCTCCTGTAATCCGGCAACCCGAATAACCGCAAAAATGTGCGAACTCTGGACCCGAATGACGCGTAGTGGAGAGAACATGTGAACGCGTCGGATCAAGGAATCGCGTGTTTTTTCGCAGTATTTGTGAGAGATTTCACCATGAAAGCTTTGGCCCTCAGAGTCAGTAACGTACTGCTTTACCTGGTTTCATGCAGTCTGGCCGCCACTGGCCTGCTGCTGGAATTCCGTATGGAAGGGCGTGGCAGCGCCGCCGTCTGGGGAATACCGCGCCATGAGTGGACGGAACTGCACCTGATCATCGCACTGGTATTCCTGGCGCTGGCGGTGCTGCACGTTGCGCTCAATTGGAACTGGATCAAAGGGCTTTTCCATGGACCCCGACGCTGGGCGTTTCTGGCCGCGGGTTGCGCCGGCTTGATCCTTTTTACGGCAATCCTCGCGGGACCATCCGGACCTTCTGGTTCCCAGGGCCCCTTGCGCGAGCAACACCACGGATTGGCTGAAGATTGATCTGACGTATTCATCGGAAATTGTTCCACCACACACAGGAGGCATCATGAAAATCCAAATCACGACGCAGCGGATCGTGCTACGGCGCCTGCTACGCACCTTCATCGAGGATCACGTCATGTCCTCACTCCGGCAATTCATCGCGGACATCACGCTGGCGCACGTGGAGCTTTCCGATCGCAACGGACGCCGAGGCGGAGGCGACAAACGTTGCCGCATCCGTATTGTTCCCAAAATCGGCGACGCGATTGTCGTGGAAGACACCGAAGCCAATCCGAAGCGCGCCATCCGGCAGGCGGCCCTCTTGGCGCAAGTGGCGATCAAACGCCAATTGCGCCTGGCCTAATTTGACCCCCGCCGGAGAGAACCATGATTGGCTGGCTCGTTCACAACGTATGGTGGCTCACCGCTGGTTCCATCATCCTGTCGGTCTCGGGCCTGTTCGTCGGGCTGATGGTTGTTCTCAGGTTGCCTGCCGACTATTTCCTGCACGACACCCGGCAACCGGTACTTGCCTCGAGCAGGCATCCGCTCCTGCGTATCCTGCTCCTAGTGCTCAAGAACATTGCGGGCGTGCTAATGCTGATCCTGGGCATCATCATGGCCGTTCCGATGATCCCCGGCCCCGGTCTCATTTTCATGCTAATGGCCGTCTCGCTGCTCGACATTCCCGGAAAATATGCCGCCGAACGCTACTTGATCCACAGACCGTTCGTGCTGCATTCCATCAACACCCTGCGCACCCGCTGGAACCGTCCACCCCTTGCCGCCCCCAAAAAAACCGCCTGATTCCCCGCCCCACCACTCATCCGCCTTGCCGCATGTTCACCAGTGGCGTACACTTATATGACTATGACTGAAAACCCCCAGAATTCGTTTACTCCTCCCACGTCACACTCTTCTCCGGCCTCTCAAGGTGCTCCAAGCTCCCATAGCAGCCCTGCAGGTGGCCCCTATTCGCAGCGAAATCGCGGAAGGCACGGCGGCGGTGGCGGCGGACGCAACCGCGGACGCGGGCAACGCCCCATGATGCAGCCCTCCGCACCAGCGCCGATGCGCGCCGATGGCACGATCGACCCCTCGGAAGACCAAAGCCTGGATACCCCGCATAATCTTTCGCATATCGCGGTGCCCATTCCCCACCACACGAAGATCGAACTCCCCCAGGCATTTGCCGCCTTGGGTCTGGAGACTTCGCTCCTTTATGCCTTGGCGGACATCCACTTCCATACTCCCTCGGAAATTCAGGAAAAGTTGATTCCCGTCGCCCTTGCCGGCACTGATGTCCTCGGCCAGGCGCGTACCGGCACTGGAAAAACGGCCGCCTTCGGCCTGCCCATCCTCCAGAAGCTCGATTTGAATGTGCCCTTCCAGGCGATCGTCGTCGTCCCGACGCGCGAACTGGCCGTGCAGGTCGAAGCCGAAATGGTGCGTTTCGCCAAGCACAAGCCCGTCCGCTTCGGCCTCTGCTATGGTGGGACGAAAATCTCCGGCCAGCTCAAACTGCTCGGCCGGCAACCGCACGTGATCGTCGGCACGCCCGGGCGCATCATCGATCTGATGGATCGCGGCGTTCTTCCGCTCAACAACATGCGTTTTGTCGTCTGCGATGAAGTGGACCGCATGTTCGACATCGGTTTCCGCGACGACATCCGCAAAATCCTGGCCGGCTGCACCGCCCCGCACCAGACCATGTTCGTGTCCGCAACGATCAGCGACGACATCGAGCGCATGGTTCACAGGCACATGACCAATCCCACGCGGATCTTCACGACGAACAAGGAAGAGCAACTCACAGTTGCTGCGGCCACGCAATACGTCGTCGCCGTGAATCCGTGGGACAAACAGCGTGCGATCAAGATGCTTCTCCGGCAGGAAAAGCCGACGCTGGCGCTCATTTTCTGCCGCACCAAGCGCAGTGTTGATAAAGTTGCCGCGGGACTCAGCCAGGACGGCATCGCCGCTTCGCCGATTCACGGCGATCTCATGCAGAATAAGCGTGAACGGGTCATGCGCGGTTTCAAGACGGGAAAGATTCACGTGCTGGTCGCGACCGACCTCGCCAGCCGCGGCATCGATGTCCACGAAATCACGCACGTGGTCAATTACGACATCCCGGAAGACCCGGAAGTGTACGTGCACCGCGTCGGCCGCACGGCACGCATGGGCGCTACCGGCAAGGCCTTCACCTTCGTCGCGCACGGCCAGGGTCAATTGCAGACGGAAATTGAAAAACTGATCAACCAGTTGCTAGAAGAATACAAGATTGAAGCCTTCAAGCCTTCACCCGAACCCGCCCGCCGGCATCATGAAGACGGCGATGACCACGGTTCTGGGCACAATGCGGAAGCGGCTGCCCCCGCGGCACAGACGCCCACCGAACCCGCCAAACCCATCGTCGAAGGATATCAGCCGACGGGATTTGGTGAAGTGCAACCGAGCGCGTCGGTACGTCCGCTCACCGGCAAATTCTACAAGAAGCGCCGCCGGTAAGCGTCCGTCAAAAAATCATCCGTTAATTGTGCGGCGCATTACCTTGGCGCCACCGGCCATCCGTCGGATCGTCGGCGTGCGCCCCGGCTTCGGCCGGTTGCGCGGAAGGTTTGCCGGAAACGCCTTCGATCCACGCGTGGATCACCTGCATCACATCCACCTTGGAAAGCAGCAGCGTCAACGCTTCAATAACCACAATTTTAAGCAGGCGATCAATCCGGCCTTGCGGATGTTCTTCGGGGATCGGCTTTTCTGATGAAGATTTGTGGCTGTGACCGTTATTTGTATGCGGCGCGAGCCACTTTTCGGCACCAGGAATAACTTTCGCCACCGCCTCAAAGAACCACGAATGATTACGCGTCTCGGCAGGCGAATCCTTGGCCTGTTCATCCCGAACGACGATGAAGCGCGGCGAGCGCCGCGGGACAATCAAATAGCCCACAGCCGCCGCCACGCTCATCGCCGCTATGGGATGCGCGCGTACTAACTGCGCCGGAGCCAGATTTCTCTTAGTCCGGCAGAACGCGTCATGGAGGTTCTTGACCTCACTTGAATGCTCATCTTCCAGTTCCTGAAGTTGTCTTCGAAGGCCGATCATCAATTGCTCTCCGGTTTGGCGTCTTCATGCGTTGCTGAGGTTGGGGGTTTTTTGTCCCGCGTATCTTTGGCGGAGAGCCAGTGAACGCCGATGAACGCCAGCACCGCCGCTACGATCGCGTGGACGCCGCCGAAAATGAGGAAGGCCCATGCGGTGGGGATGCCGACGAAGTCCGTTAACACGCGAAACAGGCCGATGTAGAGGAAGACGATCGCCAGGACGCCGACGAGCAGGGCCACGATCCAAAGCGTTGCAAAGAGGGCCAGCCGCAATGCCGTGAGTTTGGCGCGGGTCAGCCAGATGCGATAGCGGATATCGACCAGGCGCAGAAGCGACTGGACGATTGCCTTAATGCCGAGCCCTTCGGCCGCATCGTCGGGAGTTGGCATCTTGGCGTCTGCGGGGGCGGAGGGCTGCACTTCGTGCGTAGACGCACCACCGTCCGGAGCATTTGGCTCGGAGAGGGGATTGGCAGTCGGATCGGATGTCTGATCCATAGTAGTCCCACAGTACCCGCAGCGCACGGCGTAATACGCCCACGTGGCGCAAGACGGCACGTGCGACGACTCACCAGCATACAGCGCCGCCATCAATACAGGGAATGCACGGCGCCGGCGGCGCTCAGCGACGCTTGATGAGCAGGCCGGCGATCAAACCAACACCGGCCGCTATCGCCAGCGACTTGTACGGATTCCGCCGCACGAAACCGGTCACCGCCTCATTGGCGTTGCCCGCCTTCTCCTTGGCATCGTGGGCCCAGTCCACGGCATGCCCACGAAGGTCTGACATGCGGCCCGAAGCATAGCGCTTCGCCTCGCCCGCCAGATCCGCCACGGCTTCCTTGGCCGCGACCACCTTCTGCTTCAGTGCCTCCCGTTCCGAAGACGAGGTTGACACTCCACCCAACGTACTGTTCATCTCGGTCATGACGATCTCCTTGTCCCATGCAAGAAACGCCCGCACACCGCGACGCTTGTAAACAACCAAAAGAAATGCAAGTAGCCCCTACAAAGAACTATTGGCCCGAAATGGCTTCAAGGCAAGTGGTATCTCTGATTTTTCAAATATTTTTTTCAGCAGGCGTGGGAAGCCCGTAACGGAGTGCAGTGGATTCCTAGCACGGCGAATACTGGATATCGGTATCCCTACGGGATTTCGGGGCAGAAATGAGCGGACCAAGATTCCCATTCAATGCACGCCATCGCTATCTGCCTCCGGCATAGGAGCCGCGACAATGTTTCGCGGCGCAGAACTTCGCGGTATCCTACCCCGGCTGAAAAGACTGGAGATTTCATCATGCCCAAGGGTTCAATTGGCGTTGCGGTAGTGGGTTGCGGGATTATCGGCTCTGCTGTGTCGGAGGCCCTGCGAAACGAAACGGCGTTGTTCAAGCAGCGGGCCGGCGTAACGCTGCAACTCCGCCATGTGATCGAGCGTGACAAGGATCGCGCCCGCCAGGCCGCCATCCCTGAAAAACTGATCTCCGATGACTTCAGCATCGCCTTGAAAGACCCACAAACGCACGTCATTGTGGAACTCATCGGGGGACTTGAGCCGGCTCGCACCTTCGTGCTCCAGGCGCTCAAGGCTGGCAAGCACGTCGTGACGGCCAACAAGTACCTGCTGGCGACCCACGGCAAGGAAATCCTCGCCGCCGCGAAAAAGGCCGGCACCTGCGTGCAGTTCGAAGCGTCCTGTGGCGGTGCGATCCCGATCATCGCCGCCCTGACCGAAAGTCTGCTGGCCAATGACATCAGCCGGGTGGTGGGCATCGTCAACGGCACGTGCAACTACATCCTGACCCAGATGACGCAGAACGGCCAGAGCTACGAAGCCGCCCTCAAAGGGGCGCAGGACGCCGGCTATGCCGAGCGCGATCCGACATTCGACGTCAACGGCACCGACTCGGCCCACAAACTCGCCATCCTCAGCAGCCTGGCCTTCGGCGCGGAAGTCCCGTTCGACAAGATCGAAGTCTCGGGCATCGACAAGCTGTCGGATGTCGATCTGAAATACGCCCGCGATCTCGGCTACGTCTGCAAGCTGCTGGCCATCGGCGAAAAGACGGAAGGCGGCCTGAGCCTGCGCGTCCACCCGACTTTCGTCAGTGTCGATCAGATGCTTGCCAACGTCCACGGTTCATTCAACGCCATCAGCGTCTATGGACACGCGGCGGGCCAGACCCTGTACTACGGCCGCGGCGCCGGCGGCAAGCCCACCAGCAGCGCCGTCATTTCGGACATCCTGGAGATCGCCCTGGGCACGGCCCAACTGCTCTTTGCCAACCTGCCGATTCTGACCGACAAGAAGAAATTGAACTTTCTTCCCAGCAGCCAGATCATCTCGCGAAACTACCTCCGCGTGACGGCTCTGGACGTCCCCGGCGTCCTGGCGCACATCACGAATATCCTCAGCAAGCACGGCATCTCGCTGGCGGCGATCAACCAGCCCGAGAGCAAGGTCGGCCATTCCGTCCCCATCGTGATCACCACCCACGAAGCCAAGGACGGTGCGGTGCTCAAGGCGATCAAGGAGATCGACCAACTGAAAACGATCACCGCCCCTACCGTCCGTATCCGCGTCCTTCAGTAGATTAAGCACCCAAAGCTCGAAAACTCGCAAAAATCAAACAACGGAAGAAAAAGAAATGAAATACGCCCTAATCATCCCGGACGGCGCCGCTGATACCCCTATCGATGACCTCAAGGGCAAGACGCCCCTTGAAGTCGCAAAAAAGCCCAACATGGATTGGGTGGCCAAGAACGGCAAGCTCGGAACGGTCCGCACCACACCGCCCGGGTACTCCGCGGGCTCCGATGTCTGCACGCTTTGTCTGCTGGGATATGAACCGGCCAAGTACCATCCCGGCCGCGCGCCCCTCGAAGCTGCTGCTATGGGGCTTCAACTTGATGCGGAGCAGGATTGGGTCTTCCGCTGCAACCTCGTCACCATCATCGACGGCGTCATGATGGATCACTCCGCCGGCCACATCGGCGATAAGGAAGCACGCATCCTCCTCGATGAAGTCCGCAAAGTGCTCGCCCCCGATCCCGGCACCACGCCGCTGACCTTCTATCCTGGCGTCAGCTACCGCCACCTGATGACCTACCGCGGCGGCGATTTCACCGGGCTCAAATGCACCCCGCCTCACGACATCCCCGAGCAACCCATCAAGGGACACATGCCCAAGGGCAAGGGTTCTGAAATCCTCACCGCGCTGATCAACAAGAGCCACGAGGTGCTCAAAAATCATGAGATCAATCTGACCCGCCATGATCTCGGCGAAAACCCGGCCACCCACATCTGGCTCTGGGGTCAGGGCAAGGCCGCCAATGTGCCGCCGTTCAAGGAACGCTTCGGCAAACAGGGCGCGATGATCACCGCTGTTGATTTGCTCCGCGGCATCGCGAACCTTCTCGGCTGGCAAAACCTCGATTGCCCCGGCATCACCAGCTATCACGACACCGATTACGCCATGCAGGGAAAAGTCACCTGCGATGCGCTCGACAATTACGACATCGTCTGCTGCCACGTTGAGGCGCCGGACGAAGCCTCGCATGCCGCCAACTACAACGAAAAAATCGCCTCCATTGAGGCGATCGATACGCATGTGGTCGGCCCGGTGCTTAAGAAGCTACAGACCTATCCGGAATGGCGAATGCTGATCATGCCGGACCATGCCACGCAGTGCATGACACGGAAGCACTACGATGAGCCGGTTCCGTTCGCAATCGCGGGCACCGCCATGCCGCCCCGGCAAGACAAGGCTCTTCCCTATACCGAATCCGCCGCCCGGCAGAGTGATCTGCACATCCAGCAAGGCTTCGACCTGATGGAATATTTTCTTTACGGCAATCAGAAGAAGTGGTAAACGTTGCTACTATCGTAGATGCTTCCTCCGTGATCGTTAGGCGGAAGTGACGGCATTTACGTTTTGACACCGTCGGTTCACCGAATGTCCCTTGCCCGGAGGAGACGCTCATGGTGGAACCAGTGGGGCTGCCTGTACATCCGTACGATCCGTTCGTGCCGACGCAAAATGATCCCTTTGACAACCGTTGGTTGGGGCATCTGCTCCGCCGCACCGCGTTCGGACTCACCGCCGAGCGCATGGACCGCTTTGCCGGCAAGTCGCCCAGCGAGGTTCTCGATTGGCTCTTCGCCTACGACCCCAACGACGATCCGATGAATCCGTTGCTCGACCAGCTCGAAGGGTTCATGTCCCCGTTCACCAAGCCGGATGCCGCCCAGCAATGGTGGGTCTATCGCATGCTCCGCTCGCCGCGGCCTATGCAGGAACGCATCGCCCTTTTCTGGCACAACCATTTCGCCACCAGCCTCGGAAAGATCGACAACCCGATGCACATGCATCGGCAGATCGAGTTGTTCCGCCGACTGGGACTGGCCAACTTCCGCGATCTGCTCGTGGCCGTCGGACGCGATCCGGCCATGCTCATCTGGCTCGACGGACAATTCAACCGCAAGGGCAAACCCAACGAAAACTATGCCCGCGAACTGATGGAGCTTTTCTCCCTCGGCATCGGCAACTACAGCGAACAGGATGTCAAAGAAGTCGCCCGCGCCAGCACCGGCTGGAGCATCCGCGCCGATGCGGGGAAGCTCGATCCCAAGCTTTTCGATGATGGCGAGAAGGAAATTTTCGGCAATCGCGGCAAGTTCGGTTCTGACGAGGTGGTGGATTTGATCCTCGCCCGGCCCGAATCCGCAAAACACATCAGCCGCAAAATGCTTCGCGAATTCGTACATCCCGCACCGGGGGATGAGGTCATCGCCCACTATGTCCAGCGTCTCATCGACAGCAAATGGGAAATCAAACCCGTGCTCCGCGAAATGCTGCAGAGTCGCATGTTTTTCAGCGCCTGGGCGTATCGCAGCAAGATCAAGGGGCCATGCGAGCTGGTGATCTCCGCGGACCTTGCCATGTCTGCAATGGGCGGCAAGCCGAGTGTGGAGAACTCGCTCAAATCCATGACCACCATGGGGCAGCCCATCATGTATCCGCCCAGCGTGAAAGGTTGGGACGGCGAAGAGGCCTGGATCAACGCCAATACCCTGCTGATGCGTTACAACTTCGGCATGGCCATGGCCCACCAGCATGGCAAAGAGTTCACCCGCAGGAACGATGTGCGGGGATTCCTCGACCAACGAAAGATCACAACCTCCGAGCAGATCGTCGCTCATTTCTCGGCCGTGCTGCTCGACGGGCAAATCACTTCCGAAGAGCGCGAAAAGTTTATCGCGTTCCTCAACCGCGACGCCCACGGCAAGCCCGCCGCGTTCGTGTTTAACGCCGCCGCGGACACCTCCATTCGCAACCTGATTCATCTCATGATGGCCACGCCCGAATACCAGTTGTGCTGATCGTGCCACGTTCTGCCATGCACAAGGAGCCTGGGATGCAAACGACCCGTCGAGACTTGCTGAAAGTCGGCCTGCAGGGACTCTCCGTCGTAAGCCTGGCCGGATCCATGCCTGCGTTCCTACAGCGCTTCGCCTTCGCCGAGAACGCCGGCAATGCCGATGTCTCCAATGACAACGTGCTGGTCGTCGTGCAACTCTCCGGCGGGAACGACGGGCTCAACACCGTCGTACCCCTGGGCAACGACGCCTATTTCAAGGCCCGGCCCAAGATCGCCATCAAAGACCGCCTGCTGAAACTCGACGATCAACTGGCCCTGAATCCCGGCATGACCGGCTTCAAACAACTCTTCGACGACGGCAAACTCGCCATCGTCAACGGCTGCGGCTACCCCCAGCCCAACCGCTCCCACTTCCGCTCCATGGAAATCTGGCACACCGCCAACCCGAAAAAATTCGAACCCTGCGGCTGGCTCGGCCACTATCTCGACCATTGCCTGAAGGGCACCAATTCGCCCATCGTGGCGGCCAACATCGGCAGCGAGCTGCCCCAGGCCCTCGTAGCCGATGGCGCCCCCGTCCCCTCCATCAGTTCGCTGGAGGATTTCCGCCTGCGTATCGACGGGGCCAATCCGCTCGATGCGAAACTGACCGACGAATTCATCCGCGAGATTAACGCTGCTAGAGCGGAGTCTCCCGCCCTCCAATACCTCTCGCGCCAGGCCACGAATGCCATCATCTCGGCCGACAAAATCCGCAAACTCTCCGCCGGCTACAAGCCCGATGCCGTCTACCCCTACGGTGGCCTCGGGCCGTCGCTGAAACTCATCGCCCAGATGATCCACGCCAACTTCGGCACGCGTTTGTTCTATTGCCAGATCGGCGGCTTCGATACCCATGCCAACCAGGTCGCCGGCCACGAATCCCTGCTCGGCCATGTCGCGACCAGTCTCGCCGCCTTTATGAAGGACCTGGGCGCCAAGGGGCTCGACAGTAAAGTGACCGCCATGTGCTTTTCGGAATTCGGGCGGCGCGTCAACCAGAATGATTCCAACGGCACCGACCACGGCGCCGCGGCGCCCATGTTCGTTCTCGGCGGCAAAGTGAAGGCCGGCCTCTACGGCACGTACCCGTCACTCACTCAGTTGGACGACGGCGACCTGAAATACACAGTCGACTTCCGCCAGATCTACGCCACCATCCTCGACAAATGGCTCAACGCTGACGCCGAGAAAGTTCTCAACGGCAAGTTCACCGGACTGCCACTCTACGGATGACGCCATCAATACGAAACGCTGTGCAATGACACATCCATTCGTACGCCCTTCTCGGTCGTGCCAGCGCGGATCTCCAGCGGCTCACCGGCTTTCACCTCGCACTCCCCCACCGCCCAGCTCAGGGCGCTCCAGATCACCTTGTCGTAATTGATGCGTACAGGAATCTCTGCACCGGTCGAAGCGTTTCGCACCGCGAGAGTCAGGACTTTTCCCAGCGAAGTGCCTGTGGGACCCTTGCCGCCGTTGATACGTTTGGGCACGAAGACGTTGCGTGACCAGTGCGTCTGCCGCATGACGATGCGCAGGGTTCCGGTAAACGACGGCGTCAGGGTGGTCGAGGTGGCGAGGTCGGTTTGTTTGAACGTGGCCGCAACCGGCGCGATGGCTTTCACAATCCGCACATCCGGTTCGAGACCGAGATCACACGCGGCGTCGGCAAATCCGCCAACGCCCAGTAACACCATCTGTTCCGGTCCCAGCTTCACCTTACCGCCGCGAAGTTCCGGCAGCCGCTCATCGGCAAACAGAATTCGAGCGCCGGCAGGCACCGCGATCTCAACGAATTCCTGCGTGGGATTCACCCATGTCAGCAGCGTGCCGCGTTCATCCCATGCCTCATATCCGTAGGGCACGAAGTCGCCGGGCATTCCGCCCAGCAGGCGAATGGATTGCCGTTGAATCGCCGGCCAGAAGAAGGACTGCGCTTTGGCGGCCCAGCGTCCCTCCTCATCCGTGAGCAGGTCGAGATTCCCGTAGTAGGTGTTGCAGTTGCCGCCGCGCGCCAGCGACAGCAGCAGCATTGCCTTCCACGCCTCCTTGCCGCGGCAGTAGCAGGTGAGCGTCGTGCCTATCATGAAGCCAGCATTGTCGATGCGCGCCAGCGGATAACCGTTGAATTCGTACACCCGCACCATGTGATCGGTGTAGATATCCTTGGACCGCCAGAAATTCATCGCGGGCACATCGGCCGGGCGCGGATCGCCGCAGTAGAGCGAATCGAAAATATCGAGCCACTCGGTACTGATCGCCTTGCACAGCGGCACGCCGGTGCCGCTCTGAATGTCGCACTGTTCATAGCCGTTGTAGCCGATGTGCAGGCAGTCCGGGTGGCTGCGGCGGAACTCCAGCATCGCCGTGCGAAAGGCCGAAATGTTGGCCGCGCGAATTTCCTCCGGCAGCAGCGATCGCCGCATCGCGGGCGTCGCGGCGTCGAGCGCCGCGAAATCCCACTTGTACATCCGCACCCCGCGGCGATACCACATATCCAGCGTGGCAAAGAGATGCTCGCGGTAACCGCCCTCAGCGAACGTCAGGCGTCCCGAGGTCGGATCGAGCGAAGACTGCCACTCCGGCAGAACATCGATGTTGCACCAGGTCGAGTTCGTCGCCAGCCACAGCCCCGGCTTGATGCCTTCCTCCGCGCAGCGGCTCAGCCAGCGGTCCGGCCCATCCGGCCAGTGCGGCTTGCGAAAGGTGCGGTAGCCGCCGTCGCGTGCATACCAGAAGGCGTCCATCATGTAATAATCCAGGCGGGCACCGAGCTTTCGCAGCCGGATCATGTGCTCCAACTGCGTCATGGCAATCTCTTCGGTGAGCTCAACTCTATCGGAGAGCTCATCGTAAGCGGACCAGTTAATGTAGATTCCCACCGGATAAGTAAGCATGTGTTTCCTTTACCAATTTGAAAGCGCCAGCGCCGCACGGTGATGGCGAAGCGTCGGCGTTGCCGCGCCGTTCGGCCACACAATGGCCACCGCGTCGATCCGCGGCTTGAGCGTACGAATATGCCGGCTCGTCATCACATGCCGGGCCGCCCGCAGCATCGCCTGCTGCTTGTCGTGACGAATCGATCCTTCCGGCGTCAGAAACTCCTCGGAACTCCGCGACCGCACTTCCACGAAGACCAATTCGTCGCCCTCCACCGCCAGGATGTCGATCTCGCCGCCCGGACACAGAACATTCTGCGCCAAAATCTTCATCCCCTGCTTGCGAAGGTGTCGTGCCGCAAAACGTTGTCCCCTCTTGTCGAGCGATAGCGGCGGCTTGCGGAAAATCCTGAGGACTCGTTCAAACATGGCGAGAGTGTAAAGGCGCGATCAATGTTTAAGCAAGAAGAGCGTCGCTGCCGAAAGATAAACGGTCACCGTCGTGATATCGACCGCCGCCAGCGTCACCGGACCCGACGCAATCCGCGGATTCAGCTTCAGCAGGTAAATCAGCTTCGGAACGGCCCGGCCCAGCAGCCCGGCGAAGAGCATCGACACCGCCACCGATCCGCCAATCACCACCGGCACAATGAACGGCTGTTTCCAGAACAGCGAGATCCCCGCCACCAGCAGGCCGCACCCGGCACCCAGCAGCAGCGCGGTGAGCGCCTCCCGCATCAAGCCCGCCGCGGATTTTGATTTCGATGCCGCTGCTTCAATCGCCAAGGTCATCGATTGCACCGACAGCGACTCCGCCAACGTCAATATCATGGGAATGAATAACGCCAGAATAATGAATTGCTGCACCACCTGATCGAACAGCGCCCCCAGTCCTGCACAGGCCAATCCCCCCACAATATTGCACAACAACCACGGCAGCCTGACGCGCAAACCCTTCAGCGGAGACCCGTGTCGAAACTCCTCCAGATGCAATCCGATGAGCTGAAAGACTTCGTTGAGCTGGCGGTTCTGCGCCAGGTCATACACTTCGTCGGTATACGTGGACACATCGAGAATCCCCAGGAATTTCCCCGCACGATCGACCACCGGGATCGCCAGTAACCGATGCATCGCAAACAGCTCGAGCGCATCAAAAAGCGTGTCCGATTCCCGCAGCGTGATCAGACCCGGCGCCACGAGATCCCGAATTGCCGCCCCCGCCGGAGAGAGCAGGAGCCGGCGCGTCGGCAATACCCCGACCAGCATGCCTTGGGCATCAATCACATAGAAATAAACAATCTGCGATTCGCCCGCCATCGGCTGCCCACGCAGTTGCGCCAGCGCCTGATCGACCGTCATGTCATCCCGCAGCGTGATCGCATTGCTGGAAAGAAATCGCGACACCGGCTTGTCATAAGGCACATCGCTCATGCTGCCGATTCTAGGGGAGACCTCTGTTCGATGCCACGTCGCGGGCCCGGTCCATCAAAACGGCGAAGGCGCATGCCAAACCGTTATGACCACGGCCGGAGCAAGCACACCTGCCGAAAACGCGGCGATTACCCCCAGACACCACCACTTGCGATTCTGCAATGCCGGAAGAAATCCGACGATCGCCACCAGCGGCGCCGCCGCCAGAAGCGGAAACACCACCAGCGGCACCGCCTCGTTATAGTAGACCGCTATGGCACAAAGGATCGTCAGAAGAATCGCCGAAAAACCCACCCCGCCACGCACGACCGTCTCGCTGATCCGCAGCAACCCCAGCAAAGCCGCAATCCCCATCGCGGCCGAGAAAATCGCCAGCATCTGTCCCAATCGCTGATCGATCGCATAAAGCACGACAAACGCCGACGCTGCAGCCGCCAGACAAAACGCCAGCGGCACCGCCCCGGCCGTGATGCGGCTCCGCGCCAGCGGCTTGAGGGTCAGCAGCATCAACACCTGTGTGCCGACCAGCAGTGCAAACGTGAACCAGCGATGCTCAAAGTTACTGCGGCCCACGGCGATCAAGCTGCACACGACAACCAGAAACAACCGGATCGGCCCGGCCACGAGCTTCCGCGGAAACGCAATCGCCGGCACTGATGCACCGCCGATCAGCACCGCGATGAGCAGCGGCATCTGCCAAAGCTCCGCGAAGAACTTCCGCGGCATCTCGAAGAGGAGCAGATACCCCACGACAAAGCCCGCCGCCAATGCCAGCGGCATCAGCGAAGCCTGTCGCTCCGGCGAGGCCTTGCGCGTGGCCACCGCCGCGAGCAGCGTTACCGCGGCGACACACCCCATCGCAGCCAACAATGCCAACGCAAACTTGGTGGGATCCATGAATGCAGGTCCAATCTCACTCTGATCGCAAACCGGGCATCACCAATTCGTAGCCGTACGCCTTACTTCTGGTCCGCCTCCATGGCGACGGTGATACGCACTTCATCGCCCACGACACCGGCGAATTCCTTCATGCCGAAGTCGGACCGCTTGATCGTGAAAGTCGACTCAAAGCCGATGATCGGCTTGCCCTTCATGTCCTTGCCCGTGCCCGCCACTTCCAGCGAAATCGTCACCGACTTCGTCACCCCATGAATCGTCAGATCGCCCGTCACGTCCAGATGGGTGTCATCAGCCTTCTTGACGCTCGTCGACTTGAACGTCAGCGTCGGATATTCCTTGGCATTGAAGAACGTCGGCGACTTGAGATGGTTATCGCGCGCCGCCACGGCCGTATCAATATTCTCAGCCTTCAGCGTGATTTCAAAACTCGACTTCTCCGGCGCCGCCGCATCGTAACTGATCGTCCCCTCCGGCCCGTTGATCCGCCCATAGACGCACGAAGTGTTCATGTGCCGTATGCGGAACATGGCGAACGAATGCACCGGATCGACGGCATACGTGTCGGCAAAGACCAGCGAAGATGCCAGAACAACAACGGCCGCGAACACCGAAGCAGCAAGTTTCATGATTCTTCCTTCTACAAGAACAAGAAAAGGTTTGTTGATTATAGGCAGGCTACTTGACGTCGTGGCCATTGCGGGCCGCCGGAATGGTATATAATGGCGTTCCGAGTCACATGGGAGATCAACGCATGCCTTCGCCGGAACTGAGCGATACAAGTACGCAGGGCATCCGCGTCGGCGCCACCGCTTATTACCTGCCCGATGAATCCTCGCCCGACGACCACCGCTACGTCTTCGGCTACCGCATCGTCATCGTCAACGAATCCCCCCGCACCGTCACACTGCGCAACCGCCACTGGATCATCATCGACGGCACCGGCACCACCGAAGAAGTCCGCGGCGAAGGCGTCATCGGACAACAGCCCCGCCTCGCCCCCGGCGAAGGTTTCAAATACACCAGCTTCTGCCCCCTCCGCACCGAATGGGGCACGATGGAAGGCGAATACCAGTTCGAAACCGACACCGGCGAATTCATTGACGCCAAGATCGGCCGCTTCTACCTCGCCAAGAATAAACGCGAGTAACCCCCCCCGTATTCTTGCTTCTTGCTACCGCCCTACCACTGCGCCTCATCAAACGGCGTCAACGGCGTCTTGGGCTTCGGCTTGGGCATGCGATCAATCAGGTCCTTGGCGAGCTTCAACGCATCATCCGAATCGATCCGCTGATTGAATCGCGATCCCGCAATCGTCAGGATCTTGCCGCCATGCGCCAGAATCATCTCCGCGTCATCCACATAACTCGCTTCCTTGTCGCGCTTGGCATACGCAGCGTCCAGCGCCTTACGCGAAAAGATCTGCGGCGACTGCACCTCGCTCACCGCCGACATATCGATGTACTCCACCACCGCCTTTCCACCCCCCATATCCGCAAATCCACAACGCGTCGGCATCACGGGCACGATCCCCGCGACACCCTTGGCCTTCTCAAACGCCTCCTCCAGCGCATCCAGCAACGTAAACGGCACCGCCGGGCAGCACGCATCATGAATGATGACCGCCTCCACCTCGGGGTTCAGCTTCTCCAGCGCCCGCGCCACACAGGAAAACCAGTCCGCCCCGCCACCCGCCACCGAAACGCCCTGAAACCCCAAATGTGCCGCAAATTTCTGTTGGATCGTTCCCAGGTCGTCCGGCGGCACCACCACGATCCGCTGCTCGATCCGCTCCCGCGGCGCATACAACTCCACCGTCCGCAGGAAAATCTCGCGATTATCCACCTTCACAAACGGCTTCGCCGCCGATTTCGCCGCAAACGGCGGCGCCACCACCGGAAAAATCACAGCCAGTTTCATGTGTCCCTCCAACTGCAGTTGATGATGTCCCGGATTCTATCGTCCCCATCAAATACCGTCACCCCCACCATCATCTTCGCCTTCCTACATGAACTTCGCGTCATGCGGCGCACTTCATGCCCCCCGCATAGTGGATACTCGCCCTCTGCCCCTGTATCATTCTCGGTCAACCATTGAACAAGGATGGACGAATGGCTCTTTACGATTCTCAAGGCAAGTTGATCCTCCCCACACAGTCCCGGATTGCCGACACCCCCGGCGCCGCGTATCAGGTCGAAGCGCTGGGCAACATTGCCCCGCATCTCCTGCCGCTGGCGCCCGGCCACCTCGGCAACTCCCCGCGTAACGCCGGTGAATACCAGCGCTACCGCGAGATGACCGTCGACCAGATGCTTCTGGAAAACCGCGTTGTCTTCCTCGTCGGTGAAATCAACTACGCCTCCTCCTACAACGTCATCATGCGTCTGCTCTACCTCCAGAGCATCCGCAAAGACACGGACATCATGCTCTACATCAATTCCCCCGGCGGTTCCGTCGATGACACCCTCGCCATGTACGACACCATGAAGTTCCTCACCTGCGACGTCCAGACCTTTGTCATCGGCCAGGCTATGAGTGGCGGCGCCGTCGTCCTCGCGGCCGGTACCAAGGGCAAACGCTACGCCCTGCCGCACGCCAAGGTCATGATCCACCAGCCATTCGGCGGCATCTGGGGCCAGACCGAGGACATCGCCATCCAGGCGCAGGAAATCCTCAAGACCAAGAAAACCCTCACCGACCTGCTCGCCAAACTCACCGGCCAGCCCGCGGAAAGAGTCGCTGAAGACCAGGAACGCGATAAATATTTCGACGCCTACGAAGCGAAAGCCTACGGACTCGTCGACGACGTGCTCGGCGAAGATGACAAAACCAAGAAGGAAGCCATCGCCTCGCAGCAGCAAACGAAGCCGTGATGCGCCCTTACCCTTGCCGCGTAATCGCCATGTACCCCGTGCACATGGTGAGCAGCCGCGCGTGGTCGATCGGCTTTTCCAGGTAATCCGTGCATCCCGCCGCCAGGCAGCGTACGCGGTCCCCTTCCATAGCGTAGGCCGTGAGCGCAATGATCGGCCCGCGAAACCCCTGCTTCCGCAGAATCTTCGTCGCCGTGTATCCATCCATCTCCGGCATCTGAATGTCCATCAAAATGAGATCAAACGGCCTCTTGGCCGCCACGCTCGCCTCGACGGCCCGCACCCCTTCGGTACCATTGCCCGCAATCACCACTTCCGCCCCCGTTGTCCGCAACAGCAGATCGAGCAATCGCTGAATGTCCGGCGTATCCTCCACCACCAAGATGCGACCGTTCATCTGCCGCTCCAACGGCTTCTCTCTCGGCAAACCCTCCGCCCCGTTAAGCCGTGCATCTTCCATGACAACCTCAACGTCACTGATCTTCGCAATCCCCTCATTATAGGAAACCAGTGCAAGACATAGGCGATCGTCTCAAAGGAGAATGTCACGCTACGCACACATCCTGGCATTCCCGCTATTGAACCATTCGCCGTGACCAAGCAGCGTCATGCTGTTACCCGCACCACCCGGCATGGTGGCAATGACTCAATAAACTGCTTCCCGTACGCCTTGGTCGCGATCCGCTTATCCAGGACCACCACGATCCCTGTATCGCTCTTCGATCGAATCAGCCGCCCAAATCCCTGCTTGAACTTGATGATCGCCTCCGGCAGCGAGTAATCGTTGAACGGATTTCCGCCCGAATCCCGGATCGCATCCAGCCGCGCCTCGACCAGAGGCTTATCCGGCACCGTGAACGGCAACTTCGTGATGATCACATTCGACAACGCCTCCCCCTGCACATCCACTCCCTGCCAGAACGAATCCGTCCCCAAAAGCACCGCATTTGGCGTGCTTTTGAACCGCGTCAACAACTGGCTTCGCGTCAGTTGGCTCCCCTGCGAAAACATCGGATACCCCAACCGTTCCAGCGCCGGCTCCAGAATCTTCGCCGCCCGATCCAACATCGCATAACTCGTGAACAGCACAAACGCCCGCCCCTGCGTCTGCTCGATGTAATGCAGCGCCCGTTCCATCGCCTGATCCAAAAACCCCACCTCATCCGGCGCCGGCAACCCCGTTTCCAGATACAGCGTCATCTGCTTCTCATAATCAAACGGCGACCCCAGCAACAACTCGCTCCCCGTCTCCAACCCCACCCGCGACCGCAAATAACTGAACGGCGTCCGCCGCGCCACCGGCTCAAACGCCTCCTCATCAATTTCCACCCCGGCCCGCGTCTTCTTTGCCGCCTTCCCCCTCTGTCCCGTCGCCAGCGTCGCACTCGTCAGAATCACACTCCCCACCTCATCAAACAGATTCTCCTTCAGATGCCCCGCCACATTGATCGGACTGCACGTCCACTTCAGCCGCCGGCTCGTCCGCCCCGTCGACTCCACCCAATACACCGAATCCTTCAACTCCTGCGTCAGCAGCGTCGCCACCGCCTCCTGGATCCCCCCCACGCGATTGATATAACTCTGCAATTCGTACCGGTTCTTCTCGATCTCATATTCCTCAGGCCGCAACTTGTCCCCCTCCTGCGGATCATCTTCCACCGGCCGGGCCAACCCCTTCGACTTCGCCGACAACTGCAGCAGCAACCCCTTCAACGACGCCGCCAACTGCTCCAGCGCCCCGCCCAACTTATTCTCAATGATATTCTTCTCTCGCACCCGTCCATTCGATGGCCCGCGCGTTTTCAGCCATTCATCCAAATCCTCAAACATCCGATCGCACGCCCCCTCCACCGCTTCCACAGCCGCCACCGCCCCGAGCACCTCCAGATCGTCCAGCGTCGCGAGAAATCCCCGATGCGTCCTCGCCGAATGCAGCGAGTGCAACAGATACCGCACCTGTGATTCCGACACGCTGATCCCAAAATGATCCGATGCCACCCCCTCCACCGTGTGCCCTTCATCCAGGATCACAAAATCATACTTCGGCAAGATCGACCCGCCCGCACGCCGCAGCGCCAGATCACTGAAGAACAACGCATGATTGCAGATCAGCAACTGCCCGTTCGCGATCCGCCTCCGTGACGCCTGGTAAAAACACCCGTCAAAATACCGGCACCGCCGTCCCAGGCAGTTCCCGTGCTCCGCACACACTTTGTCCCACACCTGCCACGCCGGTTGCCGCGGCAAGTCCGACAGCGACCCCTCTTTCGTCGTCCCAGCCCACTCCTCGATCATCACCAGATCATTCACGGTTTTGGGATCGGGAAATAGCGTCAGGCCCTTGCGGCTCGCCTGTTCCAGCCGCCGCATGCACAGATAATTGGACCTTCCCTTGCAGAGCACGGCCGAAAATTCCTGCCCGCTCACCGCCCGCAAAAACGGAATGTCCTTCTCGATCAACTGTTCCTGCAAGCTGATCGTCTGCGTCGAAATGACGACCTTTTTTCCCTTGGCCACCTGGGCGATCGCCGGTATCAAATACGCGAAACTCTTCCCCACCCCTGTCCCCGCCTCTACGATCAGATGCTCCCCCTTCTCAAACGCGGCGTCCACCGCCTCGGCCATCTGCAACTGCTCCGGCCGCAGTTCAAACCCCGCCATCCGCCGCGCCACCGGCCCGGTCATCGAAAGAAATTCACCAACCTTCACACTCATCCCCCGAGCCTACCAGATGCACCACAAACTTGAAACGGCACAATCACCCACGCCCCAATCCGCAAGGTCATTGGTCATTGGTCATTGGTCATTCGCCCCCCCCCACTTACCAAGTCTCCAATGACGCAATGAATCAATGAACCGCTGACTCAATCATCCGCGCCACATCCCTCTCCAACTGCTCAGCCGCCGTGCGTTCGTGATACACCATGTGCCCACCCGCGTAATACGTCTGCGTGATGTTCTTCCGCAGATCCTTGGCCAGACCCAGATGATTCGCCGTGTAATCCACCCCAAAGTACGGCGTGGCCAGGTCGTACCACCCCGCCGCAATCAGCAATTTCAAATTCGGATTCCGCGTCATCGCATTCCGCATATTATCCCCGACATACAAGTACCCGCTCCA
>Ga0114951_10001963_pt1 | contig 24253 bp, 15 predicted proteins | sample AM7aDNAmetaG_FD_88677 | JGI IMG/M metagenome (GOLD analysis project Ga0114951, IMG submission 88677) | Freshwater microbial communities from Finland to study Microbial Dark Matter (Phase II) - AM7a DNA metaG | ecosystem: Environmental > Aquatic > Freshwater > Lake | place: Finland: Lake Alinen... | reverse complement strand
TGTGACAAAATCCATGATACAGGTCGTTCCACCGGCAAGGGCGGCCCTGCTTCCCGAAATAAAATCATCACAGGAAGGACCCGCCGGTGTCGGCAATTCAAGGTGAACATGGGGGTCAATGCCGCCTGGGAAGATTAATTTCCCCGATGCATCGATAACTTCGGCTTCAGGATAATTCGGTAAATGGATATTGCCAACAGCAACAATTTTTCCGTCCGTCAAAACCACATCCCGGATATCTGAGGATTCCGAAGAAATGACACTACCGTTTTTTATAATAATGGTTCTCATCTCTCATTTTTATCAACGTCTGACTGCTGACTGCCGACTGCTAACTTTTCATCCGTCTCCACAGCATCTCCGCCTGGAACCCCGATTCTTTCAGGATTTCCGTTTCATTCACCCGTGTAAGTTTCCCGGATTCAACGATCATGCTGCCCTGGGCGATCGTGTGTTCAACCTGTGCAGCGTTCAGCCCGAAGAGGAAATGACCGGAGAAATTATTCTTGTTAAAGGGCGTAGGTGTGTCGTAATTGAGAACCACCAGGTTATTGTCGCCATCGCCCTGGAAGTTGTTTTTATGGAGGTAGTGATGCACATTGCGGAAGCGCGTATAGGTTCCCGCGTAGTCGATCGCATCGTGCAGGTGCCCTGCAAAGAAGGCGCTCTGAGCGCTGCGCAGGATATCGCTGTGCATGCCGTCGGTACCCAGGATGATGTTGGAGCCCAGCCCTTCCGAGTTGAAATAGCCCACGCCGTTGTTCAGGTTGCTTTCGGTGTTCTCCACCACCCAGGCAGGGGAAGCGTCAATAAGTTCCCGTTCGTGCTTACTTAGGTGAAGACAGTGGCCGAGTATCGATTTAGAGAAGTTCAGCACCCCGGCATCGGTGAAGCGTTCAATAACTCTTTTCCCATAGTTTTCCATGCAGTGCTGCTGGTCATAAAGATCTTCTGCAACATGCACATGGATGCCTGATTTCGCTTTTTCCGCCAGGGCGACGGCCTTGCTGAGGGTATCATCCCCAACGGTGAAGGATGCGTGAAGCCCCACCAGTCCGGGGTTCTGAGAGAGATAATGCTCTGTTTCCCGCAGCCCTTTGCCGGCAATGTCGCTGCCGTCGCGGTCGGAGATCTCATAGCAGAGCAGGTGACCTACACCCACCTCGTTGAAGGCCTGGCTGATGGTTTCCAGACTGCCCTCCACGGCGAAGGGGGAGGCGTGGTGGTCGATGACAAAGGTAATCCCGTTTTTGGCACAGGCCATGGCGGTAACAAGGGCGCTGGCTCGTATGGAGGGGATGTCGAGCGCTTTATCGAGGGTCCACCATACATATTGCAGGATCTCCCGGAAGTTCTCCGGGTTCTTTTTCGGAGCCCCCATTCCTCTGGCCAAAGCGGAGTAGACATGATGATGTCCGCAGGCAAAGGATTTTGTGATGAATTTGCCAGTACAGTCGACAACCCGTGCATGGCGGATCATTTCCGGGTCATTGGTGAGGAAGATCCCGCCGAATGCTCCGGATTCGACAAGTACGTCGGCCTGGATAAATTCGAGGGTCTGCCAGTTTATGAAGGTGCCGTTCTTTAAAAGTATCATCCGGGATTTTATTAGCCAATTTATGATTTGCGATTTGTGATTTGTGATTTGCCTTTGGGTTTCATGGGTAGCTTTTTCCTGCGGATACCGTCGAATTGATAGAGGGCATTTGCCACGGCGGCGGCGGTGGGGACGAGCCCTATTTCACCGATGCCTTTAGCGCCATAGGGACCTACAGGGTCGCTGACCTCGATGCCGATCACCTCCATGGCAGGGGTTTCGGTGGCGGTCAGAACGCCGCAATCCCTGAGCTTTGTGCTGATCAACCGGCTGTTCTCCATCGGCAGGTCCTCCGTAAGCGCATAGCCTACACCCATGTGCACCGCACCCTGGATCTGTCCTTCAAAAAGCATGGAGTTCATGATCCTGCCGGCATCATGGGCGGCAATTACTTTTCCGATCGCCCCCGTTTCATCCAGGATGACCAGTTGGGCAGCATATCCATAGGAATAATGGGTGATGATCTTCTCGACGGCCGCACCGGGCTTGGTGGTCCAGTTGCATGCATAATTGCCGGTATAAACCTTTCCGGCCAGTTCTTCAAGGGATGAATTTTCAAGGTCTTTACGCAGGGCTATTGCTGCATCCAGAATGGCGTTCCCTAACAAGGCCGTAGCACGCGAAGAGGTGGTCATCCCGGTTGGCATTTCTGCATTGGTATCGGTCACCACGTCGATGCTGCGGGGATCAATGCCGGTCTCCTGGTGCAGGGTCTGAATCGCCATGTTCATGATGCCCTGTCCCATCTCAGTCCAGCCCTGGTCAATCAGCACTTTTCCTCCCGGAAGCACAGAGATTTTAACGTCACTGTAATCGACCATGCCGTTGCCGACTCCTGAATTCTTGATCCCGGTGGCAAGGCCTGCATATTTTGCAGCATAAAACTGATCTTTCAGTGCCAGGAGGCAGGCTTTGATACCGACTCCTTCAACCAGCAGCTGCCCGGTGGAGGTCATGCTGCCGTTATCCAGCGCATTGTCGTAGCGGAACTGCCAGCGGTCGAACCCGCCTTTTTCACAGAGTTCATCCACGCAGCTCTCCAGGGCAAAGGCCACCTGGTTGGCGCCGAATCCGCGCATGGCCCCCGAAGGGATGTTGTTGGTATAGACAGTGAGGGATTCGATGTCGGCGCTCGGAACGTGGTATCCGCCGGATGCATGGCCGGCCACGCGTTCCATGACTTTGGCTCCGACCGACGCATAAGCGCCGGAATCACCGATGGCCCTGAGCCGTAAACCGGTCAGTTTGCCTTTGGCATCGCAGCCCAGACTGATGTCCATCTTCACCGGGTGGCGTTTCGGATGCATGATGATCGACTCCTCGCGGGAAAGGTGCAGCTTCACCGGCTGCTTCAGCAGCCAGGCGAAGAGGCTGACATGGCCCTGAACGGTCATGTCCTCGCGTCCGCCGAAGCCACCACCGCAGGGTACCTGGGTAATGCGGACCTGGTCCTCGTCAAGTTTAAGCAGCGAGCAGATCTGTTTCTGGTCAACATAAACACCCTGCCCCTGGCTATAGAGATGAATGCCGTTCGTTTCCGGGAGGGCAACCGCCGCCTCGGGCTCGAGGAAAGCATGCTCGATGCGCTGGGTCTCGTAGATCCCGGAGGTGGTCCAGGCTGAATTTTCAAAGACGCTTTCAATGGGTTCACCCCGCCGGATCACACATTTCTCCAAAAGGTTTGACTTCCCAGGATGTACTTCAGGGGAATCCTGTCTGATGGCCTTCTCAGGATCAGATACCGGTTCGAGCACCTCATATTCTACACGTACGAGTTTCGCGGCCTTTCGTGCCGTCTCTTCATCCACTGCCACCACACCGGCGATGACATCGCCGATGTATCGGGTGATTTCGTCCGGGGCGATCATGAGGGGCCAGTCACTGATGATGAGTCCTGTGTAGCGTTCTCCCGGCACATCGGCAGCCGTGAACACCCTGGTGACACCGGGGTGTTTTGCTGCCTCAGAAGTGTCGACAGAGAGCACCTTTGCCCTGGGATGGTCGCTGAAGCGGAGCGCACCGTGAAGCATGCCCTCAAAGCGGTAATCATCCGTGAAATTTCTTTTTCCGATGGCGGTCTCAAAGGCTTCGTATTTCGGAAGGGGATCGCCGATCCTGGCGCCGGGCTGACTGATGGGGGGATTTTCTCCGGAACGGAGGTTCTTCAGCGCCTCTTCAATGGCATCAACAATCTTGACATAGCCTGTACAGCGGCAAAGATGCTGGTTGATGGCTTTGGTAATCTGCTCACGGTCGGGGTTCGGGTTTTCGGCAAAAAGGATCTTCGTGCGGATGATCAGTCCGGGTGTGCAGAATCCGCACTGAACCGCCCCCTTGTTCACATAGGCGGTTGCAATGATATCGCGTACACGCTCCGGAATCCCCTCCATGGTGATCACCGAACGTCCCTCCAGGAATTTCATCTTCTGGGTACAGGAAAGTTTTGCCTTTCCGTCAATCTCCACAAGGCAGGCCCCGCAGGCTGCCTGGCCTGAACATCCGTCTTTTACGGAGGTGATCCCCTCCATCTCACGGAGGTAGTGCAGCAGCGATTGTTCACCATCGCCTGTGTATTCGGTTTTTTTATTGTTGAGTAAAAACGAAAGCATGTGCTGATGAATTTAAGATAATCCGCTTAATACTGATGAGAGTGCGTCGATGTCAGGATCTACGGGATCAGGTAAGGTAATGGATGACTGTACCGCTTTCAGGTCCTTCAGTCCCGACCCTGTCAGCAGCACGATGTTTTTGGATCCAGGGTTTAATCGCCCGCTGCCGCTGTACTTCAGCAAGCCTGCAAATGCTGCAGCTGCTGCGGGCTCTGCAAAGATGCCGGTCTTCCGCGAAAGCTGAACCGAGGCCCTGAGGATCTCGGGATCACTAACAGTGATCATCTCACCCTTGTATTTTTTAAGGTAATCCACCGCCATGAAAAAGTTCCGGGGGATATCGACCGAGATCGAATCGGCAAGGGTGGTGGAAGGTTCTGTGATAAACGTATCCCGGGAGTAATTCAGGATAAGGTTGCGGCTGCCTTCAGCCTGAACGGCGACGATCACCGGCATCCGGCTTATGATCCCGAGCTGCAGCAGGTCTTCGAATCCCTTGTATACCCCGGCAAGGATCACGCCGTCGCCCACCGGCACAAAGACCCGGTCGGGGAGTTGCTGTCCCATCTGGCTGAAGAGTTCAAAGGAAACAGTCTTCTTGCCCTCGATGGTGAGGGGATTATAGGCTGTGTTGCGGTTGTAGAACCCGTATTTTTCGGTGGCCTTTATGCTGAGGTCGAAGGCCATATCGTAATTTCCCTTGACCGGGATGATGATGGCACCGTACATGACGATCTGCGTAAGCTTGGCCAGGGGGGCGGCAGCGGGCACAAAGATGACCGAGCGCTGTTCCTGTGACGCACAGATCCCCGCCAGCGAAGAGCCGGCATTGCCTGTGGAAGCAGCAACGATTGTATTGATCCCGTTTTCTTTTGCCCATGCGGAGACCAGGGCGGAAGCACGATCTTTAAAAGAGAAGGTCGGATTCTGGGAGTCGTCCTTGAGGTAAACTTCAAGGTCGTCGTTCTTTTCCAGTACCTGGTCGAAACGGTAGAAGGGGGTATTGCCCACCCGTAGCTTCGGCCAGGGATCCATGCTCTTTAATGGCAGCAGGGAGAGAAAACGCTCCGCCTCCAGGCTGCTGAAAAGGTCTTTAAAAGAAGCACCCTTCCGGATCTCCTCATAATTGTAAACCGTATTCAGCACCCCATTTGCCGGCTGCCCCGCAACATTTTTCTCCTTACAGGCAGGGCATAAATACATAACCTTATCTGCAGGATAGTCTGCCTGGCAGTCATTGCATTGATAATGATATTTGCTGGCCATATCTTTTTTTTAACCACAATAGGCACAATAGAGCACAATAGTATTTCGGATTAATTAGATCAATTAGAAATTTGTTAAAACCTAATGTGCACTATTGTGCCTATTGTGGTGAATTATTATTTCAGCAATCCTGTCCTGTCATTAAATTCATTGATCAACTCATCCCATCTTGCAGGCTGGCTGAAGATGTTCGGCCAGATCTCCCGGTCATCCCAAAGCTGGCGGAGGTCTTCCACGTCCTTGCCCTGCTGCTCAACCCAGGTGAAATACTTCAGGTTGTGGATGGCTTTCTGGTCATCGTAAGTAAGGTCCTTCATATGGTCGGGGTTGGTGCCGAACATGCATTTCTCATGATCCTTCGCGGCCTGGAGGTTCGAATATTCGCCACGGGCGGCGGTCAGCTCTTCAAGCCTTGAACCGTACATCTCTGCCGAGTCGGTGGCAATGGTAACCAGCACGTCGTCGCCGGTCAGTTCAAAATGTTTCGCGGTCTTGATCGCGGAGAGTACATTGGCGATCCCGGAGATCCCCATCATGCCCAGTTTTGATACCAGCTCTGCATCAACACCGTTGGAGACAAGGTACTCATGTCCCTTCTTCTCATTGAAGACCCTCAGCAGGCGCATGCAGTCCTCATCATCGATGGCGGTGACCACATTGGTGTTGCGTACATTATGTATCCAGGGCACGTGCTTGTCGCCGATGCCTTCGATACGGTGTCCGCCAAAGCCGTTGCGCAGCAGGGTAGGACACTGCAGGGCCTCGGAGGCAACCACTTTCATGAAGGGATGCTTTGTGCGCAGGAAATCGCCTGCAGCGATGGTTCCGGCGGAACCCGTGGCGGAGATATAGGCTGCCAGCATACTCTTGCTTCCGGCCACATCCTGGTATACCTCTTCGATCGCATGGCCCGTTACTTCGTAATGCCAGCAGGAGTTGCCAAACTCCTCGAACTGGTTAAAGATCATGCAGTCGGGGCGGGTACGGCGGATCTCCCAGCATTTGTCATAAATTTCCTTTACGTTCGATTCACAGCCCGGTGTTGCGATCACCTCGGCGCCGATCTCCTTCAGCCAGCTGAAACGCTCCTTGCTCATCTCCTCAGGAAGGATAGCTACGGCAGTAACACCCATGAGGTAAGAGTCAAAAGCGCCGCCACGGCAGTAGTTGCCGGTTGAGGGCCATACCGCCTTGTGATAGGTGGGGTCAAACTGCCCGGTGATGATGCGCGGGGCAAGACAGCCATAGGCAGCGCCGACTTTATGGGCGCCGGTGGGGAACCATTTTCCCAGCATCACCACGATGCGGGCGTCAATGCCCGTAAGTGACTTCGGGAGTTCAATGTAGTTTGGCTTTCCGTAAAGGCCACCCTTTGCTTTCGGCTCGTTTTTCCAGGTGATGCGGAAAAGGTTGAGAGGATGAAGATCCCAGAGGCCGATATCCTTCAGCTTATCCTTGATCCAGCCCGGAACAAGCTCGGGGTTCTGCATTTGTGCAAAGGTCGGAAGGATAACGCCTTTTTCACGGTAACGGTCAATGGCTTTCTGTAGTACGGCCTGGTCGACAATGTTGTTTGAGATAGTAATCATAGAATATGTTTTTGAATAGTTGATTTTCTTTTCACTTCAGGAGTCTGATTCACTTTGTGTCCTTCGTGAATACCTTAGTGTCCTTTGTGGTTGAATGTTGTGTCTCACGAAATCTGCAAAGCCCCCTGCATCACTACGCTCATTTCCGCCGCGAACGCAAAGCTGAACTCCTTCACGCAGGGCGTCAGCACCTTCACCTCCGCCAGGCTGAAATCAGCCGGGTTGATGGTGGCCCTGATCTGGTCGGTCTCGTAAATGTAACGTCCATCCTTCATCGTCAGGGTGCGGATGATGTTGCCCTCCTTATAGATCAGCACCTTCTTTTCATCAAGGGTGCTGAGAAAATAGCCCTGTTTTTCGGACTTGAATGATTCCATTGAGAGACTCAGTCCCGGTTTATCCTTGTAAGGTTTCCCGCTGCTGGGGCAGAAGGTGGCGCAGTTTCCGCATTCGTTGCAGAGGTCGCGCAGGTTGAGGATCTGGTACTCCTGTTCCAGTTCAAACCGTACATCCTTTTCATGGGAGATGATCCCGAACTCTTTTACCACGACTTTCTGCAGGTTGTAGAATACCGGTTTCACCCGGTGGCTGAAATTGGCCAGGTTGGGACAAACACTCACGCACACGTTGCAGATCTCGTCGCACTGCAGGCAGCGGGCCGCTTCATTCCGGGCATCATGTTCCGTGTAGGAAGACATCACCAGGGTGAAATTCTGACGGTCGTTCAATGCGGTCTCTTTCGGACGGGCACCGTACATCCTTACCGACTTCCTGTGCAGCAGCTCTTTTATGTCGATCGCCTTCTCAGCAGTTGGGGAGGTGGCTGCCAGGTCGGGAAGGTTCTGCAGGATCTCCGCTGCAGCCTTGCGTCCGTCGCCGATGGCGTTGATGGCGGTGGAGGCGCCGCGCAGGGCGTCACCCCCGATGAAGAGCTTAGGTAAAACAGTCTGGTAGCTGCCCCTGGCTGTTTTCAGTTTTTCAGGATCGATAAAATCGATATCCAACTGCTGGCCGATGGCCGGGATGATGGTGTCGCAGCAGATCTTAAATTCAGAATCGGGTATCTTGATGGGGGCCATGCGCCCGTCTTTGCCCTTCATGGCAAGGATGTTTTTCGAGCAGGCGATGCCGCTGACCCTGCCGTTTTCAGAAAGGATACGCTCCGGGTTGGTGAGTCCGAGGATTTCGATACCCTCTTCCCTTACAGCCGCGATCTCGCCTTTGTCGGCAGGCATCTCGTTGATGGTTCTGCGGTAGACGATGGTGACCTTTCCCTCTTTTCCCACCAGCCGGTAGGCGGTGCGGGCAGCATCCATTGCGGTGTTGCCGCCGCCGATGATCACGACATTTTTACCAAGCCCGTGATCATCCTTAGTTTTTACTTTAAAGAGGAAATCAAGGGGATCAAACACCCCCTCTGTATTGATTCCTTCAATATCGAGTTTTGCCGAACGTTGTGCCCCGGCCCCCATAAAGACCACATGGTTTGATTCATAGAGGCTGTTGAAATTCTCCCGTGTGATCCTGTAGTTGTCGTGCAGGGTGATCCCGGCTGCCAGTACCCGCTGGATATCGCGGTCGATGGCCTCGTCGGTGAGCCTGAAGGAGGGGATGGCCGCTGAGACCATGCCGCCGGGCATCGCTTTCTGTTCATAAAGATGAACCTCGAAGCCTGCTTTTGCCAGGAACCAGCCGCAGGATAAACCTGCCGGTCCGGCCCCGATGATGGCAGCCTTGCGTCCGTTCTTTTCGGCTTGATCAGAAGTTGCCGGTCCGGGGTGGTTTTCGGCGATAAAACGTTTCACTTCCCGGATGTGCAGGGATTCATCGTAATTGATGCGGGTGCATTTGTACTGGCAGAGGTGGTCGCACACCATCCCGGTGATGGAGGGGAAGGGGTTGGTGGCAAAGACCGTCTCAAAAGCGGAAGGGATATCGCCTGCAGCCGTATGGTACATGTAGCCGGGGATATCCTGGTTCGTCGGACAGGTGTCCTTGCAGGGGGCATGGATGCAGTCGAAAGGGCCGAGTTCGCGGTTAGTCTTTATGTCGGGGGTTCCGGCACTGCGGATGAAGGCATCCTGCAGGGCTACCCTGTCGGCATAGCTGTTTAGATTCTGAAGCGCCGCCTCTTTTACGGTCAGGGCATTGTTGCCTGACGACTTCTGTATGAAATCGCCGATGGAGCCGGAGTGAAAGTCTTCAAACTCCTGGCGGAGGTGTTCGAAATATTGTGCGAGCCGTCCGTAGCCGCCCGGTTTCAGCAGGTCGCTGCATACGGTTACGGGTTTCAATCCGCAGGCGAGCACATCGGCAATGTTAAAGCAGTCGATCCCGGCGGAGAATGAGAGGTCCAGCTCACCCCCGAATTCGTTCTGCAGCTTGCGTGCCACATGGATACTGACAGGATGAAGGGCCCGGCCGCTGAGGTACATCATCTGCTCCTTTTCGGGGAAGATGCTCTTGTTGTTTTTGCTCTCCAGGGTGTTGGTCAGCTTCAGGCTGAAATGCAGCCCGTTGGCTTCGGAGGCTTCCATCAGACGCTTTATCAGCACCAGTGCATCGGGATATTTCAGGTCGTGTTCGAAGGCCAGGTCGGGGATCTCTGCCGTGAATCCCATCTGCCCGTTCAGCAGTCCGCGCAGGACTTCCGGACCAAGCAGGGTGGGATTGAGTTTTATGGTGGTGTGAAATTTCTTTTCGTTAATCAGGTACAGCCCGATCTTTTCGATTTCATCCGGTGGACAGCCGTGCATGGTGCTCAGCGTGATGTGGTTCGAGATACAGGCCGGGATCACGATGCTGGTGATCTCCGGGTAGATGCCGAGCAGGGACTTCCGTGCCTCAGCCAGCTCTTCATGACAGTCCTGCATCTTATCAAAGAACCACTGCACGTTCTCCTTCAGGATGCCTTCCATGTTGTAGCCTGCGCTCATGTTGAAGAGCACGCCCGGCTGGCCTTCAAACCCAAGTTCCCTGTGCAGGATGTGGATCATGACCCAGGCGTTCAGATACTCCCTAAAGGACTGCTCAATCTTTAGCTCCTGCGACCACTCACAGTTATAGCCTTCGTCCTGCATGTCGATGCAGGGCTTGGAGACCTCCAGTTCATCGAGGGTCTGTATCGTCTTGAGTTCGATGTAGCGTGCGCCGCAAAGCCAGGAGGCAATTATGTTTTCCGAGAGTTGTGTCTGCGGACCGGCGGCAACGCCAACGGGTGTCTCAAGGAGGGTTCCGTATCGTTCCATGCGGAAGGGGTCAGTTGCCAGGGGTTTAAAAAAGAGGCTTCGGGGGATACCAAGGAAACGCTCCTTTTTGAGTTCGGAAAAGGTAAGTTCAAAGAGTTTTGGCAGGGAAAGAGGGAAGAGTTTATCAGACACGGTATTCCTGTATTTTTCTGGTTTAACCGGCAAAGATAACGACAATTTGCGATTGTTCGATGGCGCGTGTCTACGATTCCTGCCTTGCAGTGCACGTGCTTTTGGCGCGCGTCCCGTATGGCGCGCGTCTCCGACGCGTGCCTGCTTTGCAGCAGAAACAGCACGCGCAAAGACGCACGCTATTATGGGTTTTTAGTCAAATTGTTTTTTGAAACAAGAATGACCGTATTTTTGTCAAATGGAAACCCCCGCGATAGAGGTCAGAAACGTCCACAAATCCTTCAAAACCGTTCACGCGGTGAGGGGGATCGATCTGCGCATTATGCCCGGGGAGTTTGTCGCCATACTGGGCCCAAACGGTGCAGGGAAAACCACCCTGGTGGAGATGATCGAAGGCATCCAGAAACCCGATTCGGGTGAGATCTTCATCATGGGCAAGACCTGGAAGGGCAACGAGGACGAGCTGCGGCAGGTGATAGGGCTTTCGCTTCAGGAGACCCGCTTTATCGACAAGCTCACGGTGTACGAAACCGTAAAGTTATTCGCCAGCTTCTTCTCCCTTGGCAAACAAAGGGTGGAGGAGATCGTCGGCCTCGTCGGACTGGAGGAGAAACGGAAGTCCTATGTGGTGAACCTCTCCGGCGGACAGCGTCAGCGACTGGCCCTGGGCATCGCCCTGCTGAACGAACCCAGGATACTGCTGCTGGACGAACCTACCACCGGCCTCGACCCCAATGCGCGCCGTGAGATATGGACCATCCTGCAGAAACTCAAGGATGCAACCCACACCTCCATGGTACTCACAACCCATTACATGGAGGAGGCCGAACAGCTCTGCGACCAGATACTCATCGTCGACCAGGGGAAGATCCTCAAACAGGGCGATCTGAAGGATCTGCTGGGCAACGACCCGGATCAGATCCCGCCGGGGGCCATCATTTACAAGCCCAAGACACTTGACGACCTTTTCACGGAATTAACAGGGAGGTCGCTCAATGAATAAGCTCATCCGTTACCGCCAGCTCTGGCAGCTGATCCTCGCGCATTTCAAGGACCTCATCCGCGAGCCGGCCGTCCTCTTCTGGGGGATCGTCTTCCCCATTCTCATGTCATTGGGACTGGGCCTTGCCTTCACCCAGAAAGCCGAGATGGTGCGCGATGTAGCCGTGGTCTTCCCGTTGGCTGACTCTATTTCGCCCGCCGATACCACCCACCTTCTTTACACCTTCCTTCAGCGTTCGGCCACACCCGGCGGCACCACCCGCGAAGGGCTGCCGTACCGTGTGTTTACTTTAAAGAATGAAAAGATGGGCAACACGGTTTTCCATTTCCAGGTGATGGAGTGGAGCCCTGCCATGGTGCTGCTCAAAAGAGGCAACCTCAATATGATCCTCGATGAGAAGGGCGGCATGATCCGTTACCATTTCGATCCCCTGAACCCTGACGCCCAGCTCTCTTACCTGAAGCTGACACAGATCTTCAGCCATATCGGGCAGCTGCCCCTGCCTGAGCAACCCGACATCAGACCGCTTACCGTAAAAGGCACCCGCTACATCGACTTCCTCGTTCCCGGCCTCATCGCCATGGGATTCATGATGTCGTGCATGTGGGGCATCAGCTACGGCATCATCGACAACCGTGCCAAGAAGCTGCTCCGCAGGATGGTGGCAACGCCCATGCGGAAGTCGCATTACCTCATCGCCCTCATCACCGTGAGGTTCTGCATGAACTTTGTGGAGTCGGCCCTGCTCTTCCTCTTCGCCTGGATCGCCTTCGGGATTACTATCCAGGGAAGCATCTCAGCCCTCTTTGTCCTGATCATAGCGGGCAACACCGCCTTCGCCGGGATCGCGATCCTCATCTCCTCCCACACCGCCAAGACCGAGATCGGCAACGGGCTGATAAACCTCGTGGTGATGCCGATGATGGTGCTCTCCGGCATCTTCTTCAGCTACCATAACTTCCCCGACTGGAGCATCAGCGTCATCCAGAAATTCCCTCTCACCATGCTGGCCGACAGCATGCGGAGCATCTTCATTGAGGGCGCCGGCTTCCGCGAACTCACCATGCCGATCACCGTGCTCTTCACGATCGGGATTGTTTTCTTTGTGACCGGGCTGAAGATCTTTAAGTGGCATTGAGATCGTAACACGTGACGCGTAACGCGTAACATGTAATGGGGGAAAAGTTTTCAATAATTGTATTACTTTTCAGTGACATTCCTGATTAAGCTTAAATTAATCAGAGGATGAAAGGGGGTGTTTTGGGGAGATCCCGGGGACATTCTCCGGACATCCTGGGGACATCCCGTGGAGTTTCTCAGGATCAGCGCGGGATTTCCGGGCTCCTGCGGCCAGCTGATACGGAGCAGATACGGAGCAGATACGGAGCAGATCCCCCTGAACTCCCCGGAATTTTAAATGACAGCAGGTACGAATTCATCATTTACGATAAGACGATTGAGAGATTGAGGTATTATTTGTGATTTGTGATTTGCGAAATTGACTGCCAACGTATTGAATTTCAACTTCGTCGTTTGTCGTTCTAAAATGTCCTATTGTGTTCTATTGTGCCTATTGTGGTTAATAAAGGCTTCATTCACCACAATAGTCACAATAGTTCACAATAGAAGAATCCGGATTCCCGTCATGGGAGCAGTAGCGGATAAAGAGCGGAGAGAGACAGGAGAACAATGAATCCAGTATAAAGCAAGTAGCGGGCCAGTATCGATTCAGTACAGGAGAAAGACAGGAGGGAGACAGGAGCGAGATAGGAGAAAGACAGGAGGGAGACAGGAGGGAGACAGGAGCGAGACAGGACAGACATAGGAGAAAGACATGACAATGTTAGGGTACGACGAACGACGAAGTTAAAATTTTTTAAACAAATGAAATTCTGTTTGTTATGAGAATTACTGAACCGTGTCTCCGTTGTGAAAATTATTTGTGATTTGTGATTTGCGAAACTGACTGCCAATGTATTGAATATCAACTTCGTAGTTCGTCGTTAATATATGCTCTATTGTGTTCTACTGTGACTAATGTGGTTAATAATGGCTTCTTTCACCACAATAGTCACAATAGTTCACAATAGAAGAATCCGGATTCCTCCGCCCTCTGTCAAACTTAACCCAAACATAGATCAAAGTAGTACCAAAGTTATCTTTTGTTTGAATGAAATCAATGAAAAGTCTACTTTGGTATAAGTTTGGTATATCTTTTGAATAACTTTATGTTAACCTTCCCAGGGCTTGATATTGGGATATTGGGATATTGAGATATTGATTTTCGCCATTTCGCCATCTCGCTATTATCCAGCATCTAGTATCCAGCATCCAGTATCTGTTAAATATATTATTCCAGCCCCGCCTGCTTTCAATATAATTTTAGTACATTCGTATTTGATTCCAGGCGTTAAGGAAAACGAATGAATTGATCAAAACCCGGTATATGAAAAGTATCCTGAATACAGGTAAACGAAGATACTGTACTAAGGCACTAAATGAATGGATTTGCTATAATAATCGGCTTTCGCGCCCTTTGCGGCCTCTGGCGTGAAGGCATAATAAATTGACCGCTTTGCTGCCTTTGCGTGAAAAAAACTGTTTCACGCTTAAACCGCAAAGGCATACCTTCTATTGTGATCTATTGTGCCTAGTGTGGTAAATCTAATTCTGTGCTTCTTAAGAAAAAACCAACATGAAAATCCACTTCAACAATTGGATGCCGCCTCTCCTGATCTCTGTATTGGTTGCATTGGGCTCATGTATAAAATTCCAGCATGCTGATGATGGCGTTTTGTATTACCGTATTGCAAACCATTCGGAATACAGGATCACGGTTGTGGCTTATGATTTCTGGAACCATCCGTATTACAATTTCTCGTCAACGGATTCGGTATTCGCTTTTGACCCCGGGGAGACCAGGGACCTCGTGGCGGTTTATGGTCGTTTTAATAAAAATTACCCTGAGGAGAGCCGCGATACGCTAAGGGGTATTGGCATACTGAAGATCTTGAGAAGTGACAGCTTATCTGTTACAAAGAATTACCGGCTGACGAAATTCTGGAGCTACACGAAACCCGACGAGTATAAGCATCTATATAGTCTTGAGATCACGAATGGCAGCTTCACTCCCTGAAAACCCGTCATCATGAAAACAACATTTGCAAATGTCATGATCGTTCTGGGTTGCATCCTTATGGCTTCCTCCCTCAAGGCACAGGATGACAACCAATATCACCGGAATTTCGTCGGCATAACGCTGTCGGAATTGCCGTTCCAGGATTACCGCCTGTCGTTCGAACACAGAATTTCGGCTGACTATGGCTTCCGGATTGAGCTGGGTTACAAACCGGCCACACGCTATTTTACTGATGCCACCATCATCGACCTCGGACTGAATGCCACCGGCTGGTGCTACCGCAACACAGCAAACTGGTACTATATTTCACTGGGCTACCGGTATTACACGAATAAGAAAAAGACGCTTTACCTGTCACCCGAACTTTTTTATAAACGCATGACAGCCGACCATATCATCTTCTCGTGGGGGCTCCAGAACAGCGAAACAAGCATCAATGCTTTTGAACTTCAGTCGATGACCATGAACTGCATCGGTCTGAACCTGCTGGTCGGAAAACATGTCAGGATCAGGTTCTGCAAGGCCTTTCATGCCGGGTTCGATATATTCACCGGGGTTTCATTGCGGGAAAAGTTCATTCATACCATCAATTACGGCTACATTGAGATTCACCACAACCATGATGATGGAGTGGGCACAGTTTCTATCCCGGAATCGGATAACCCGGTAAAGGAAAATACAGAACTCTTTATGCCGATGCTGCAGTTTGGAGTTGTTTTTTATTGCTCATGGAGGTAAAAGCGAACAAGGCCTTCGCGGTCTCAAGGGTGAAGGCATAATACATGAACCGCTTTGCGGCCTTGGCGGTTAATTTTTTACCACGAAGGACACCAAGGTTTTCACAAAGAACACAAAGGATTTTTCCCCGTCATGCGTCAAGCATCACGCATCACGAAATTCCCTTATCTTTGATACTCAACCCCTGACATCCCCGCCCATGAAACAGAAGATCATCGATAACATCCATGACCCTGACATCCTGGAAGCGCTTTACCGGGAGAACAGGCAGGAATTCAGCAAGGCTTTCGCTGAGGTCTCTGAAACCGTTGATACCGAACTGGTGAAGTTCTGGAAGATCCGCCTGGCTCCGGAACGGGTGAAGGAGGCTGCCGGATTTAACAGAAGGGATCTTATCATTGTGCTTCTTCTGTCGCTGGTGACCGGCCTGTTGGTGAAGCTCCCTGCCATCTTTTGTGGGATACACGAGGAGGCTTTTTACAAGCGCGACCTGGCAATCATCATCTTCAACGGGATCATCCTCTATACCTTTTGGCAGAGCCGCTCGTTTACGGGGAAACGTTTGATGTTTTACGGTGCTGTCATGCTGGTGATGCTGCTGTTTGTGAACTTTCTGCCGTACAGCGCGAGCGATTCGATCGTCCTCTCCTTTATTCACATTCCGCTGTTTTTATGGTGCCTTTTCGGACTGGTGTTCATCGGTTTCGACTTTCAGGTGATCGGCAAACGGATAAGTTTCATCCGTTTTAACGGGGAACTGCTGATCATGATGGGGCTGATCCTCATAGCCGGCGGCATCCTGGCCGCTGTGACCATGGGTTTGTTCCATGCGATAAAAATGGATATTGAGAAGTTCTATTTCGATTGGGTGGTCACTATGGGGGCCGCTGCCATCCCCATCGTGGCTTTCTACCTCCTGAGGCTCTATCCGAACATCACCAACCGCCTGGCCCCGGTCATCGCCATCGTATTCACCCCCCTGGTACTGATCACTCTTGCCGTCTATTTAACCGTTATGCTCGTATCGACAGACAAGCTTCTGGCCGACCGCAACCTGCTTATCCTTTTTAACGCCATGCTGCTCGGCGTAATGGTGATCATTGTCTTCTCAGTATCGGAACTGGATAAATTGAAGGAGAAGAACTTCAACGTGCTGGTACTCTTCCTCCTGGCCCTGCTGGCCATCGTGATCAACGGCATCGCCCTTATGGCAATCACCTCGAGGGTCCTCACCGGGCTCACGCCCAACCGCACCATCGTGCTGGTGTCAAACATCCTCATCTTCGTGAACCTGATCCTCATTGCGAAAAACCTCTTCCTCTCCTGGTTCCGCAGGAACCCCATCGAAAGGGTGGAGGAGGTCGTTGCGAGGTATCTGACGGTTTACACGGCCTGGACGCTGATCGTTATCTTTGTCCTCCCGTTTGTGTTCAGGTTCCGGTAAAGACAATGAACAATGAATAATGAGGGATGAACAATGAGGGATGACAGCCTGAAAAAAACCTTTGTGGCCTTGGCGGTTAATTTTTTACCACCAAGGACACAAAGGTTGTCACAAAGAGCACAAAGGATTTTTCCCTGTCACGTGTTACGCGTCACGATCTCCTCTGCAAAAAGAATCATCGTATGAACTTACCTTTTAAACGGTTTCCCCAGGTTCCTGATCTTTTCCTTCATCACCGGTGTCAGCTGCTTGACCAGTTCAGCATTGTAAGCAGTGGATCCCATTGGCAGGGTTGTGGGGTCGATCTTATAGATCTGGTTTGAAGCGATCGCGTATTTACGGCCGATGGCAGCAAGGGAATTGTCCTCCATTTCGATATCAACATTAGTAGTGATGATCGAGATGGTGTTGTCACTGTTGCGGACGATGTCGAAGGTACGGAACTCCTCAGGAAACTCCCGGGTCGATTTTGTCTCAACTTCCCAGAAGCCATTTTCCGGAGCGCCGGGGGTCATCGAAGGGATGGCGGTCACGTTGTTGAGATGACGATGTCCGGAAACCCAGAGAATCAGGTTCGGGAATCCCTGCAGCATCCTCAAAACGTCAGTTTCAGTTTCATAACTGCCCGGTACGGGTCTCCAGGTAAATGGATTGCCGGAGGGTACAACGTTGATCGGCACATGGGCGGCAATGATCATCAGCTGATTGGAATCCTGACCTGCCTTAAGTTGTTCCCTGAGCCATTCGTAACGGTCAGCCGTCAGCTCACCGTGGCCGTAAATTCTATCCGGACCAACAGCATCTTCATCGTCGGTCTGGGTGTCATCAAGTACGATGACTTTAAGTGGGAGGTCAGACTTTGGTATGAAAGAGTAGCATCCGCCCAGTAAATTATTCGGGTTGTCCTGGATAAATCCATGGCCCTGTGGCATGGAAGTGGATGTTTTGAATTCATTGATCCAGTCGCTGACATTGGAAAGTGTCCTTCTGTCGGGATCAGGGGAAATATCGGGAATACTTCCCATCTGGTCGACCACTCCGCATCCGAAGACAGTACCATAGCGGGAAGTTCCGTCAACAGTTCCCATTGAAAAGTTATTCGAATCGAGTTCTGAAATAGAGCTGAAGGCATCGCCCACCTGCAGGATATGATTCCCGATATAGGCATTCCGTATCTTGGTGGTGACGGGTTTTGAACCGGACCAGAAATGATCATGGTTGCCGATAACGGCATACCAGGGAATATGCGAATGAAGCCCTGGTGCAGTGTAGGTTTGCTGGTAATCGGGCAGTGTTCCGGTGGGCTGAATTCCGGAGGAGGGGGTTACGAGGCCTCCGTCCATCAGGCGAATAAACCAGTCTACTTCGTTTTTCTGGGTATTGTTCGCCATATCCCCCAATGCAAGTCCCAGGTCGAAAGAGCGTTCATCATCCAGTTTGTTGATCGTTTTTACCGCAGCGTTGAATACATGAGTTGTATAAAGGATAAGAGGGGAATAACATCCAATGCCGCCCTGTCCTGCCAGCTGGTAAAAGAAAATAGTCTGGCAGGGTGATTCCTTGTCAGTTAAATGGATATCCGTAACTGTGAAAAAATGGAGCAGTGTTGAAACCGGTTTGGAGGATTCGATGGTATAACCTTCCGGCATAAGGTCGATCCGCTTCTGACAAGCTATGCCAGGTCCGTACGTGAATTTTCCATAACCGTACTGATCAAATTTTGCTGCATCGAAAATGGTAAGACTGCCGAAAAGCGGTATCGGAACAGGGACCAGGGTTCTGTCAAGGGTTGTATAAACCTTTGAGCCGGTGAAGTTGTTGTTGTCATCACTTTTGCTGCAGCTGCCGGCGAGGAGAACTACAAAACAAAAAAGAACCAGGATCCTGGTTCTGAGGGTAGAAGCTTGTTGCATGATCGTGAAGGATTAGTTAAACAAGAGTTTTGAGAAAAGATTGTTCGTAAATGTATAACATTTGTATAACATCCTCACGTTCTTCAGCATTATTCCTGAAATTCTTTTCACCCGTCACTCATCACTCATCACTTGTCAGTGGTTACGCGTCACGCGTCACGTGTTACGAGCCAACTCATCCGACTCCAGTATCAAAACCCCTTTTGAATCCTCCTTTGCCATCTTAACCATGGCTTTTGCCACGTCGGCTGCTTCGATGCCGCGGTATTTGCGTAGGCTCCCAAGAAGCATGAAGCCGACGGCTTTCATGACGCCTTTGCCGATCAGCTCGCCAAGGCGGAATTCCTTGCGTTTGCCAAGGAGCATGGAAGGACGGAAGATGAAAATGGAAGGGATGCGGCAAGATTTTACAGCCTCCTCCATTTCACCCTTTGTCTTCAGGTAGAAATTGCCGGAAGAGGCGTTGGCTCCCAGTGAGGAGACGACCAGGAATTTCTCACTGCCGGATCGTTCAGCCCGCTTGGCCAGGTCTTTCACAAGTTCAAAATCCACCCTGCGGAAGGCCTCTTTGGTTCCGGCGGTCCGGATGGTGGTGCCGAGGCAGCAGAAGACATGGTCCGGAAGCTGCAAGGGGAGGCGGTCGGTTACTGTATAATCGACAAGGATCTCTTTCAGTTTGGGGTTGGCGATGTGACCGGTGTTCCGGACCCAGATCTGTACTTCAGAGTAGTCGTCATCCTTCAGGAGTTCTTCGAGGAGGAGTGAGCCGATCAGGCCGGTTGATCCGGCGATCATTGCTGTTTTTGTTTCCATTTGCATTTATTTTTTCCCGGATTTTAATCCGGGGCAAGCAGTCAAAATTAGACATTAAACCCCAATGACATATCATTGAATTCATTTCGGAGAAGATTAATTTCAGATGAAATAATTTTCATCGAAAACGTATCACCTTTTGGATTTTTCGTGATTAAGGGTATAAATTCAAAATCCAGGATTATGCCCTATAAAAGAGTCTGGCTTCATCTGGTATGGTCAACAAAATACCGGAAGCCCTGTTTAACAAAAGATATCCGTTATGACATCTTTACCCATATTCGGGAAAATGCTCAGGAAAAAGGTATTTACATTGATTTTGTTAATGGTTATGTTGATCATGTTCATTGTTTGATTTCATTAAAACCCGGACAATCTTTTGATAAAATAGTCAGGATTATCAAAGGAGAATCATCCCGGTGGATCAATGATAATAATCTGACCAATGGAAGGTTTGATTGGCAATCTGACTATTATATTGTTTCTGTAAGCAATTCGGCCATTGAAATCCTGAGGAAATACATCCGGAATCAGGAAATTCATCATCAAAAAAATTCCAGAATCAGGGAACTTGATCAAAGGTCCCCGGATTAAAATCCGGGGCAAGCTATTTTGATTTCTTTGGAACATTCTCCCTGGATTGAAATCCGGGGCAGCTATTTTGATTTCTTTGAATCATCAGAGGTTCCAGAATCTCTTGCCCCGGAATTTATTCCGGGGATAAAAAGATGGAATTTATTCCGGGGATAAAAATCAGAGTTCAGAGACAAGCTGCCTGAGTTTCGTCTCTAAAGATTTGGCGGAATATTTGAACAGTATTTGTCGTGTCAGTGACTGGATATAGCTCTCTTCGGCCTGGCGGACCTCCAGGGAGGTGGTTTGTCCGAGCTGCAGCCGCCGCATGGTGATGTCGAGATTCTCCTTTGCAAGGATCAGGTTTGATTTTTCGAGATTCAGCAGTTGCAGTACCCGCTCATAGGCAGAAAGTGCGTTCTGGAGATCTGTGTTGGCCTGGAGTCGGGTATTCTCGAGATCATAGGAGGCGGCCTGCTGTTCAAGCTTCGATATCTTTACCAGGCGGTGTATGCGGTGGCCGTCGTAAATGGGTAGTGTCAGTGAGCCGCCCAGCACGGGACCATAATTCCGGGTGAGGGAGTTGGTGCCGGCTGTATAGTTGTTCTGAAGGTAGTTGTAATCCGCTGAAAAGGAGAGCCAGGGGTAGCGTTGTGCGGAGATCTCGCGTGTAGTGAGTTTTGAAACATCGAGTTGTTTTGCCGAGGAGAGCACCTGGGTGTTCTGTTTATAGAGTTTTTCGTTCAGCGCCTTCCTGTCGGGATGGTAATCAAGGTCGATGGAATCAAGTACCTCGTAAGGAGTGTCTGCGTCCCGGCTCAGCAACTGGTTAAGACTGCGTTTGGAGTCGAGGATCACTGTCTCCTGGAGGATGGCGTTTTCGAGATAGACATTCAGGTCTACCTGGGCCTGGAGCAGGTCGGTTTTGGGTACCAGCCCGGCATTGAAGCTTGCCTGGAGGATCTTCACCCGCTCCTCGTTGTAATGGATCGCCTCGCGGATGGAGGACAACTGCTGCTTCTGTCGCACCACATCGTAATAGGCGAGGATGGTATTGTAGACTGTCTGTGAAACCTTGTCGCGGAAATTGAGTTCACCAAGCGCCTCCAACTCGTTCAGCTTTTTCTTCGTGATGAACATCTTTCCCCCGTCGAAAAGTGTCCAGCTCAGTTCCGCGGCAGCGGCAAAGGAGTTGGTGCGCGAATCAGGGTAGGTTGCAGTGCCGCCGGCTGTCAGGTTAGTTGTGGAGTTGTACATTGAATAGCTGTCGCCGGCTTTCAGTCCGATGCCGGGCATCATGCCTGCATTCCCGGCAGTGTTGTTTGCCTTGCTGATGTCGGTTGCGGTTCCTGCGATCAGGATGTCGTAGTTGTTCTTCAGCACCAGTTTCACGGCCTCATCCGCGGTAAGCAGCGCTTGTCCGAGAACGAGTTGCGTTGTCAGCAGAAGCAGGAAAACCGGAAAAAAGTATCTTTTCATGACGATGAGGATCAGTGATTGGTTTTCTCTGTTGGATCTTCGATGGGCATCCTTGGCTTTTTCGATGAGATGATGATGTACATCGTGGGAATGACGAAGAGGGTGAGCACAAGCGCGAAGAGGAGCCCGCCCACGATCACGATGCCAAGCGGAACACGGCTCTGGGCGCCGGTGCCGATTGCCAGGGCGATAGGCATGGCTCCGAAGATGGTGGCCAGGGAGGTCATCAGGATCGGACGTAAACGAGCCACGGCGGCTTCATGGGCGGCCTCCGCCTTTTCAAGTCCGGCTTTTCGCTTCTGGTTAGCGAACTCCACGATCAGTATGCCGTTTTTTGTAACCAGTCCGATCAGCATGATGATCCCGATCTCGGAGAAGATGTTGAGGGTGCTGCCCTTGATCCAAAGGCTCAGGAGTGCGCCGGCAACGGCCAGGGGCACGGTGAGCATGATGATGAAGGGGTCGCGGAAGCTTTCAAACTGGGCTGCCAGGATAAGGTAGATCAGCAACAGGGCCAGGATGAGGGCAAAAGAGGTATTGGAACTGCTCTCGGCAAAGTCGCGGGAGGGGCCCAGCAGGTCGGTCTGGAAGGAGTCGTCCAGCACCTTTTTGGAGATCTTCTGCATCTCTTTGATGCCTTCGCCAAGGGTATGGCCATTGGCCAGGGAGGCGGAGACGGTGGCCGATTTAAACCGGTTGAAATGGTAGAGGGTCGGTGGACTGCTGTTCTCCTCCATCTTTACCAGGTTATCGAGCTGGATGAGGGTTCCCACATTATTTCTGACATAGAGTGACGTGATGTCGGTGGGGTCGCTGCGGGAGGAGCGTTCAACCTGCCCGATCACGAAATACTGCTTTCCGTTACGAAGGAAGTAGTCGTAACGCCGGCCGCTCATGGCCAACTGCAGTGTATTGGAGATGTCTTTAACATTCACCCCGAGGTCGGTGGCTTTCATGCGATCGACACGGATGTTCAGCTCCGGCTTGTTGAATTTCAGGTTCACATCGACATTGCCGAAGATGCTGTCCTTACGCGCCTCATCGAGGAAACGCGGGAGGTATTTCTCCAACTTATCGAAGTCGAGGTTCTGCAGCACGAACTGTACGGGAAGTTGTCCTCCCGAGGCCAGGGAGGTGGTGATGGTTTGTTCCTGGTTTGGAATGATGCGCGCTTCCGGGAATTTCTTGTAGAGTTTTGTAAGGCGGTCGTATACCTGCTGCTGCGTGGCTTTCCGCTGATTGGGTTCCGTCAGGAAGATATTGATGTTGCCCACGTTGGTGCTTGTGGCATTCTGTCCGGCCCCGGTCCTTGCGAAGACCAGCCTGCCTTCCGGCACGCTGTCCATGACACGCTGTGATATTCGGTCCATCAGCTTCAGGGTGTAGTCGAAATCCGTGCCTTCCGGTGCGGTAACGCTGGTACGCAGGATGCTGTGGTCTTCAAGGGGTGCCAGCTCCGATTTAATTGTAGTTCCGAGCACGCCGATCAGAACGAGGCAGAGTAAAAGGATCAGGTATGAGATCCATTTGCGTACAATGAACATACCAAGCAGACGGCGGTAGCCATTTTCCATCCCGGTAAAGAAAGGCTCGGTGGCTTTATAGAAGCGGGAGTGATGGGCAAGGCTGCCGCCCATCTTCACATTCAGCACCGGCGTCAGGGTCAGAGATACAAAAGCGGAGATCAGCACTGCCCCGGCGACGACGATCCCGAATTCACGGAAAAGACGGCCGGTGAAGCCTTGCAGGAAGATCACCGGGATAAAGACAATGGCCAGGGTGAGGGAAGTTGAGATGACTGCAAAGAGGATTTCACGGGTGCCCAGGAAGGCTGCTTTCCACTTATCCATGCCCTGTTCGATCTTTTTAAAGATGTTTTCCGTTACGACAATACCATCATCCACCACAAGTCCCGTTGCCAGCACAATGGCCAGCATTGTGAGCACATTCACCGAGAAGCCGAAAATGTACATGATAAAGAAGGATCCGATGAGGGAGACTGGTATGTCGATGAGGGGCCGGAGGGCGATCACCCAGTTCCGGAAAAAGAGGAATACAATAAGTACGACGAGGGAGATGGCAATGGCGAGGGTCATGGCCACATCGTTGACAGACTGGCGTACAAACTTTGTTTTATCGTAACCCACGTCGAGTTTCAGTCCCGGGGGAAGCTCTTTCCGTATCTGCTCGAAACGTTTGTAGAACTCATTGGCGATATCGATGTCATTGGCGCCGGGGAGGGGGATGAGGGCGAGGCTGATGCCTTCAACTCCGTTAAGCTTTACCTGGGTCTCTTCGTTCTCAGGGCCGAGCATGGCTTCACCGATGTCGCTAAGGTGGATGATCTGGTCGTTGGTCTGCCGGATGATGATGTTGTTGAAGTCCTCTTCCGTGACGAGGCGGCCGTAGGTCTTCACGAGGAGTTCAGTGTTCTTCCACCTGACCTTCCCTCCCGGAAGTTCAACATTCTCCTTGTCGAGGGCGGTATTCACGTCTTCAGCGGTGACGTTGTAGGCCGCCATCTTGTCGGGGTTGAGCCAGAGGCGCATGGCCGGGCGTTTTTGCCCGTAGAGGCCCACGGAGCTCACGCCCGGTATGGTCTGAAGCTTTTCCTGGAGCACATTCTCGGCATAGTCGCTCAGCTCCAGGGCGTTCATGGTGGTGCTTTGAACGGCAACGGTGATGATGGGGTCGCTGTTGGCGTCGGCCT
>Ga0114951_10001961_pt1 | contig 24283 bp, 12 predicted proteins | sample AM7aDNAmetaG_FD_88677 | JGI IMG/M metagenome (GOLD analysis project Ga0114951, IMG submission 88677) | Freshwater microbial communities from Finland to study Microbial Dark Matter (Phase II) - AM7a DNA metaG | ecosystem: Environmental > Aquatic > Freshwater > Lake | place: Finland: Lake Alinen... | reverse complement strand
GAGCAAGAAAATAATAGCTAAATCAGGTGGTCAACTTCAACCGGAGAGACCTGGTCATTTTCATCCGGAGAAGGGTGGTCAATTTCATCCGGAGAAGGCGGGCGTTTTGATCCGGAATATCCATTTATTATACGTATTTATTTGAATTCCTTGTTCATCTAAAAAACCGGCGCTAATATAATATTTCAGCTTTTTCTCTGCGCCCGAAATACTTGCATCAACTTGCTGTGAATATGCTTTTCGGAAAAGCAACTCCTGATAAAAATTATCTGCCGTGAAAGCAGGATTTAACGAGTCTCTATTTTGAATGCTATAATCACCAGCCAGATACTTACGCAATGTTTCATATCTCACCCCTTCCAATCGATTCATTTGTGCTAAAGTATGAGCTATTTGTGACTGTTTCAGCGAATAGCTGATGGAGACTTTTGGTTTTAAGGAGTTTCCTTCTTTAGTAGTAATAATGATAACTCCATTTGCAGACTTTGAGCCATAGATGGCAGCCGATGCAGCATCTTTTAAAATCTCCACACTGGCCATATCACGAGGATTAATATTGTCTATATTATTAGTTTCCATTCCATCTACAATAAACAAGGGATCAGAACCGCCTTCAGTTAGTGTTGAAGTACCCCGGATTTTGAATGTTGAACTTGTACCTGGCTCCGATGATGACATAATCTCCAGGCCGGATACCTTGCCCTGCAAAGCTGATGCTAAGTTAACTGGTTGATTTTGTTCTAGTTCTTTAGCACTCAACGAGCTAATAGAACCGGTTATATCCCGTTTTTTCACTGTGCCATAACCTACTACTACTACCTCATCCAAATTTTGAGATTTTTCTTTTAATACAATCTCAATTTTAGTTTTTCCCTCAATAGCAACAGTTTGCGTTTCATAACCCAAATAGGAAATTGCAAGCGAACCGTTTTTTGAACAATTGATTGTGAATTTTCCTTCGGAATCGGTTAATGATACAGTTTTGGTTCCTTTTTCGATTATAGTTACTCCCGGCAAACTCCCTTTTGAATCAGTGACAACTCCTGTGACCATGCTTTTTTGTGCATAGAGAGATGAACCTAAAAATAAAACAGATAATAACAGGATGATTTTTCTATGATAATATATTAAATATTTCATTGTATTATTTTGATATTAGATTTGACTTTTAATTTTATAATAATGTAATGTAGTAATCTGTAAATTTCTTTCCATCTTCAGAGCTTACTCTAAATTTTACTTGATTAGTCTTTAACGTTACTTGATCAGAAATATTAAAGTTGACTGGGTTGGAAAAGGGTCTATAGGTTGTGGTATTTACTTCGTAGACAGTTACAGATGAATTATATGAATCAGGAGAAAGTTCTAAGTTAACGTTCAAGTTGGTTTTATCCGTCCCCATGGGTAGTGTTATTGATTTAGTCAGACCTGTAGCAAATGACAATCTAAAAGGAGAACCTGTAGCAGGATCAATAATATCTGTAAAATTCAGGGCATACATGGTACTATTAGAAAACTTATAGCTGAGGTCTTTAACCAATGCATAAACCGCTTTTTTTCCGCTCTGGGCAGTTACAGTAAATTCAACCGTATCAGGTCTCAAATCAACGTAATCTAGACTATTTGGACTCACAGATGCCCATGGGGAAATAATCATTTCAGGACGAATGGAGTCTAACTTAATACCACTAGGTAGTTTTAAAGTGATAATTTTTGTCGATTCATCGATAATTCCACTAAATGCCAGTGTTACATTACCTGCATTTTGATACGGATTAAGTGTGAATTTCACGATACTTCTCAAATTAGATGCTGCAATTTGATTAATGTCAGTCTCCCGCTGACATCCCCACAATAGGACAATACAAAAAGCAATACTTAAATAATTCGTTATTTTTTTCATTTATTAAAAATTTATTTGATTACAATCATATTTAAATTCTCGATTTTAGCAGCTAATCTTTTACTTTTTTTCTTGTTAAAGTTTTATATTAAACAATAATTATGAGTTGATGTATTTTCTGAAAGTAATATCCAGATAAACAGACTTGTAACTCGTAACTATCTACTTGTAATTACATATATTAATTTACAGAAGTAACATCATCTATTTTTTTTGAAAGTTTTATCATTTCAGCACCTGCCATCAAAAAGCCACCGCTACCATATTCCTGAAAATCTTCGGCTCTCACTTTATCCGGACTGGCACCAATGGGCTGTACATATCCCAACATGCCCTGATAATTTACACATCCAACCAATGCTTTCCATGCCTTCTTTATTTTAGGCAAGAAAATGTCAGCTGGTAATACATTGTTATTTACACCCCAAGCCATGGCAAAGGTATAAAAAACACTTCCACTTGTTTCTTTAATTGGAACTTCGTCAGGGTCAAGAAGACTCGCTCTCCAAAGCCCATCTTCTTGCTGAAGTGATGCAATTTTATAAATCATTTTTTTGTAATGCTCTAAGTATTTGGGACGCAATTGATTATCCAAAGGCATTAAATTCAACATCTGAGTTAAACCTGCCATCACCCATGCATTGCCACGACCCCAGAACACTTTTTTCCCATTTTTGGATACAGCATTGAAATATTTTTTATCCCGAAAATATAAACTATCTGATTTACTAAAGAGATAATCGGTTGCATCCCAATACTTTTCATCCATCAACGTATAATACTTATTGTCATTTGTGACATTCGCCAACCTCACCCAAACAGAAGGTTCCATAAAAAGGGCATCGCACCACCACCAATCCTCACGTCCCGGTTTTGGTACAGAGATAATAGTATCTATGGAATGTTGAATGCCGTTGAGCATTTTGGCTTCTTTTTTTACTTTGTACACATCCAAAAAAGCCTGTCCACATGCTAAGTCATCAGCAAACCTGTAATTTTTGCCCGGCTTAGTCCAGTTGAGCTTATCTGCCCAACTGATAGTTTGATTTAAGTAATTTTTTTGACCGGTTGAATTATATGCATACATCACACCCGAATAAAATACCGAACGCGCCCAATATTGGTTTAATTCATTTATTCTAACAGGATTATTGAGCTGCCAAGTAAACACATCTTGCATTATTCGGGATACAAATTTCTGAGAATATATAGTTGATGATGTATCTGTACTTCCAAAAATAGAAGAATTTACAAGCAATAAAAAGAGAAGGAGTGAGATTTTAATTTTCATTAGTGTGATTATTTTCAATTTACTGCGACAGATCTCAGGTTCAAAAATACTATATGATGAAGATAATTATCTTGCTTATTTTGATAAAGTATTTGCTCAAATAGCAGAATGATACTATTAGAATTAATTTGTCTGAAAAACAAATCAATATGTGGAAACAGTGTAATCGATTTAATTATAAAAAAGGCGGATAAAATCCACCTTTTTTATAATTAAATAAAAACTGTTATTTTACAAAAATCTTTTGAACTTTATTTTCGTTGGCAGTATTAATTTTCACAATATAAATACCCCCATTTTTCAATGTAATGGTAGTTTCGTTTTTACTTGATGTGGCAACCAGTCTACCAACGCTGTTATAAACATCCATTGAGCTCTGAGTGGTTGATTTAATGATACGACCTTCAATATTTATCAAGTTATTGTTTATTGTATTTATAATATTCCCAGTGTAAAATGAAGCATCATATTCATAAGCTCCTACCGAAGGAGTAGATAAATAAGCACGTCCCGATTTGTCAGTCGTATTTAATGTAGCAATACCCTTTCCCTTTAAATAAGAGTACGAAGCAATAAGCCAACGAGAAAGTTCTACTGTTCCATCGGCAACATAACCCACAGCAGTTGTAGGTCTATTAAAAAATGCTCCATTTGTTCCGGCATTATCATCAGATAAATCAAAAAGATTGCCTGTTACATTTGAATTTGAATTTACTAAAGGAATAATTCCACCGGTTGTAAAATTTCCGCCATTGCATATATTGTTTTTTATCATGGCAGATGCGTCAGGTACCGCTAAATTTGCTTCGAAATTACTTATTGAACCATTGTTTTTATTGTTATACATTACATTGTTCATAATAAAATGATTTGGAGCGGCTGTTCCGCCAAGATCCATACCAAATTTTATACCGGCCGAACTACAATTTGTTGTTTTATTGTTAGCAATGGTACTGTTAATAATTGAATCGGAAACAGTAGTGGCGGCATTATACACATATACAGGTGCACCATAACAAGAAGTAACACTCGAATTTGGAAGATAACTTACATCGTTATTGTGAATAATGGTATTTCTAAGTGCTGTAGGATAACCAGCACTTGGTGATTGAATAGAAACAAGCAAACCTCTTTGGTTATTAGCACTAGTAACTGTTGAGCCACTGTAATCCATTGTCACCCGATTGTTACGAACAACGCAGTTCGACATCACATTTCTGTTAAGGGTAATTGCAGTACCTAAATATATAAATGGATGAAAGACCGTTTCAGCAGATTGAGTAGAAGTATACGTTATGGTATTCTTTTCGAACAAACAATTATGAACCACAGTATTACCATATCCGGTATATACTTCAAAAAATGGTGCAGTGAGTGAAGTTGCTGTAATAGATCCTGTAACTGTCCAGTTAGCTACAATATTATTTTCGAAACGTATATTTTTAGATATTCTCATAGTGACTCTTACGTTTGTCGTAGAGAAATCAGATGCTGTATTCGTACCGGTGAGTTTGAAACCATTGATATTGGTGACTATTGCACTGGCATTACTGGTTGTCAATCCGGAAGAGCTATTCGTTAGTGTGAAATTTAGAATGGATTGATTTGTAAATTCCCAGGGTTCAACAATGCCATTTCCATCCACATCCGAAGTTGCTCTTTCTGACGGAGCTGATTCTGTACCAGCAAAACTGCCATAATAACTAACCCCGGCAACTGTTCCAAGTGCTCCGGCAGCTGAAGGTGCTGATTTCGTTAAGCTATATGTACCTCCAGCCACATAGACTACATCACCAGAGACAGGTGCTACGGGAGTTGTTCCTGTAGTCAAAGCAATTAATCGAGTAAGAGTAATGGCACTAGCCCATGAAGTGGGATCACCCGTTGCACTACCATCAGATTTTACATAATAAGTTCTGGCATGAAGCATTGAAGAACAGGCCATGATGCATAGCATTGAAAAGAATAGTTTTTTCATAATATATTTTTTAAAATAATTAGTGATTGTATTGATTTTAATTTCAAACAACAATCATGATTTTAGGAATTAAAATCATGATTGTTGTTGTTAATTTTCTATTGTTTGATGAGTTTTTGATGCAAAATTTGACCGTTAGATTTTAATGTAACTATATAGTTTCCATTTGGCAAATTAGATACATTTATAGACTGAACTCCTGCACTCGGGCTTTTCACAGATTTTATCATTGCCCCAGCAAGGGTATAAATAGAAATGCTTGAATTATCAGTGCTGTTGATTTTGATAATATCTTGCGCCGGATTTGGATAAATTTCAAAAACACCGTTGTCCATGATGCTTTGAATTGCATTGTATTGATTTGGATTGTATTCGTAAGCCCCAACTGATGGCTTATCTGCAAAAGTAAAACCAGCTTTATCGGTAGAAGAATTACTTTGCATACCTTTCCATTTAAGGTAAGAATTAGATTTTATTCTCCAGTTTGACTTTTCAGCACTTCCATCGGCAATGTAACCTATTGCGGTTGTAGGTCTTATAAAGTTAGCACCTGTTGTTGCATTGGCATTGTCATTCGACAAATCAAACAAATTGTTTGCTTGTAAAAAACCTGCATTCGTAATATTCGTTGCACCGCCATTACATATATTACTTACTACTGTTGTTGTTGAAGTTTCAGGGATAGGAAAATTAGCAACAATATTATTGATGACAGCATTGTTAAAGTTATTGAACATCACATTGTTCATTACAACATGATTTGGTTTTTCGTGTGGTACAGCTAGGTCCATTCCAATTTTTAAACCTGCACCACCACATTTGGTTGTTTTATTGTTGGCAATTGTACAGTTAAGTATGTAATCGGCTGCTGCAGTAGCTTGATTATAGGTATAAACAAGTGCACCATAACAAGTATCAATTACACTTGGCTTTGGAATAAAATTTACTTCGTTATTGTGAATTATGGAATTCTGCAAAGTAGATGATAAATCAGTTGTGGCTGGAGGTGTGGCGAGAACAACAGCTTTAACAGCAATAATTAATCCTCTTATGTTAGTCGCAGAAGTGGATGAAGCGCCACTGTAATCCATTGTGATCTTATTGTTACGAACCACACAATTCGACATTACATTACCGGTAATGGCTGTGGCAGCTGCATTTGTGAGACATATAAATGGATAAAAAGGAGTATCAGAGGATAAAAGTGCAGTAGCCGTATAAGATACGTTATTGTTCTCAAATAAGCAGTTATTGATCTTAGCATTATTAACACCACCATCATAGATGGCAAAGAAAGGCGTTTGTATATTTGTGCCATCAAGCGTACCACTAACTACCCAATTGCTGATAATGTTATTCTCAAAAAGGATATTTCTTCCTATTCTCATCGTACAAACCGCACTTGTTGAAGGTGAAAATGCAGATGCAGTATTCGTACCAGTTAATTTAAAACCATTGATACTGGTAGTTATCGTACTGGCATTACTGGTTGTAAATCCGGCAGCACTATTCGTTAGTGAGAAATTAAGAATAGTTTGGTTTGTAAACTCCCAAGGATCTATATTGCCATTTCCATCTACATCCGAAGTTGCTCTTTCGGAAGGAGCAGATTCTGTACCGGCAAAACCACCGTAATAACTAATCCCCGCACTTGTTGAAAAGACTCCGGCAGCTGTCGGTGCTGTTTTAGTTAAGTTATATGTGCCACCCATTACATATACAACATCACCCGATACATTTGCCAATGAACCTGCCCGTGTAATACCCACTGGATCGCTCCATGACAAGCCACCGCCAGCTGCATTGCTTGCAGTAGGTGTTACATAAATCGTTTTGGCATTAAGCATTGATGCAAAAGCCATGATGCTAAGCATCGAAGAGAAAAGTTTTTTCATAAACATATGGATTAAAAATTAGTAATTGATTTATTGATAAGTAGAGAAGATTTCACTGATTAATTTTATTTTTGTGTAAATGTAGAGCAAAAACGATATTTACAACTTGCTTTTTTTATTATTTAAGTTGTCTTTTTTACTTGATCAGATAATAAATGAAGTTATAAATGCTGGAATCATTTATTAATTCGGGTTTACCTGAAATTAGAGTGGAAATTTGTGTCCCCCTCGAGGTCACAAAAATAAATCCAAATCAACTATAATTAAGTGATTTGGATTTATTTTTCATATTATGCCTCACATTTGCCTCACAAGATAGTGTTTGTATTAAATCTTAGGCGGGTTTTAATGAAAAATGAAGGGTTAAAAAGATCGCACAGCACGAACGTAGTGCGCACCGCTCTTGATGTTGCTGACCTGGTAATCATTGGGGAAGTAATTGTACCACGCGTTGCTGGCATCACCCTCGCTGGAGCTCCAGTAGGTGTCAGCAGCAAAACCGCCAATTGCGGTACTGTTCAGTCGGAGTTTGTTCAATTCATATATGCTTGGCAAATACCAGTCGCTATAACCACCAAGTACTAAATCGCCACACAGTCTTGCTGCTATTCCAGCCGTTGCACATCCCGCCATGATGTCTATGGTATTTTGCATGCCTGTACCTATTGCTGTACCGTTTGCACCTGAGATTGCTGTTCCAGAACAACCCCAAACTACATTTGAACCAGTGCTCTGGTCACTTGGCGCTGCTATTAAGCCGTGAGTTTCTCCTGCAATGTATCCGGGATCGCCTGAAACCAGAACATAGGCCAGCACACCTCCCTGGTAACTTTGACCAACAGATGGCAATACAGGTGTCGCGGTAGTAAAACTCACCTCATTCCCGTAAGCCGTTCCGGAGTCGTTGGTTGCATAGGCCCGCACATAATAAGTAGCGCCCAGGGTAAGGCCGGTTATGCTACTGGCAAACGAACCACTTGTTGCTCCGTCGCTTGTATGGTTTCCCGTTGCGATCGGTGCTGTTGAGGTGCTCCAGCAAACTCCGCTGGCAGTTACTGTGCCTCCGCAATTGTTGCTGATGGTTCCTCCGCTGCTGGCCGTGGATGCATTAATGCTGCCTGTCGTGGCCGTGGCCAGGCTGATATAGCATTGGTTTAAGGTAACTGTAACTTTAAAGCGTCCGGGACTTTCCACACCGTTTACCGTTTGACTGGCCCAATAATCGGTGGCAGTGGTCAGAGGAGTGCTGCTTGCCAACAAATCTCCATCGGTTTCAGCTGTGTACCATTTAATCGTGGCATCTGCTGTTGCAGTTACAACCAGGTCGGCCACCTTGGGCGCCGGACCGGTTGAAAGCAAACAGGTTAATTCGCCCACTGCAAAATCACCGAGGCTGGTTAAAGCTGCTGCATTGGTATAATTGGGTGTTGTGGTGGCATAAGACAAAATCGTGCCGTCCTTTTTCAGCAATTTAACCGTGTTCGTGGCGGTGTAGTCTGTGGCATCCAGAGAAACAAAATACTGAAGGTTTGTTCCACCGGTCTGGCTGATGGTCCAGTAGCGGTCGGTAGTTAACAGTACCGTGTTGGCAGGCATCGTTCCCGATAGTGCGCTTTCCGTTTGTTCGGCGGTTACCACACTGGTTCCGGTTAAAGCGCTGTAGTTAAAGCTTAGCGGACGATAATTGCCGCCTTTGCCGACAGGAAAGGTTTTTGTTCCTGTGGCAGCGAAGGTTTGCGCCAGTTTTCCGTTCACATACTTTGCTGAGCTGGCATTGGTAATGCTCCCTGCTGAACCGATGGTGGCGGTATTGGCGCCGGTGGTAATGATTCCATTGGCCAGATCGAGGACTCCGTTTACGGTGATGCCCGCATCAGTGAGGGTAAGTCCGTTGGTATTGTTGAGTGTAAGGTTGCCAAAGGTACTTGCACCCGCTCCGGTAATGGCCTGTGCCGACGCACCGGAAAGCATCACTGTACTTCCGGAAGGTCCGGATAAAGTACCGCTGTTTTGCAAAGCTCCGCCTACAGTCAGAAAACTCGCCGAAGTGAGCGTGAGTGTGGCTCCACTTTCAATTTTGAGGTTGGCTACCGAGGCCAGGTTGGTGGCGCTTGTGCTGGTAAGCGTAATATTACCTCCTGAAACTACCCAATAGGTTCCGCTTTGGCTTACGATGCGGGCTCCATCGTTATAGATGCCCTGCGCCTGTGAGTTTAGGAATAGAAAAATAGCTATCGTGACAAACTGTATGTTTTTCATATTGCTTATCTATTAAATTTCAATTCAGATTAAAGGATATTTAAAGGATTAAAAAGAGCGGATGGCACGCACAGCTAAATTATATGTCATTGGTCCACTAACGCCTGCGCCATTAGCAAAATATAGGTAATGTGCATTTGAAGAATCCCATTGGGAGCTAGTCCAATAATAGCTTGTTGCTGAGAATCCTGTAATTGCAACACGACTTGTGTACATTAGACCTAATTCGTAAATGGTGGGCAAACGCCAATCCGTAAAGTTTTTACCGGCAGTACTGTGACAAGCAGGATCGCTGATATAACCCGGTGCATTATACCAATTAATACTTGCTATCTGATCAACGGTTTCTGCTACCAATCCGTGTTTTCCATCGGGAGTAACAAGAAATACATATCCGCCCAAATCGGTATTTGTGCCAACAGTATAGGTAGGACTACTGCTATTTAATATAGACCAGGCAGAGCCATTGTACTGATATAAACCCAATGAGCCGTCGGTTTGGTAAACCAGCAGGCCTGCAACAGGAGAGGCAATGGCCACCCGTTGAGCCGAAGTCATACGCGGTGGTAAAAAACCTTTGGAATTGGAGTTTACATCCATTATGGCTGATGCATCGGGTGTTGTTGTTCCGATGCCGATCTTGCCGTTCAGCAAGGTATATCCTGTTCCGCTGGGTGTAAGAGTTACATTCTGGTTGGTGCCGCCCGCTGAAAAAGTTAAAGCGGTGGATCCGGTGATAGAACCGGTGGCGGTGCCTGTGCCTCCATTGGCCACTGCCACGATGCCACTGCCGAATACCGTGCCGTTCACCCTGAAATTGCCGGTGACATTTACATCACCTGCTACATCCAGTTTATAGGCAGGTGCCACTGTTCCGATGCCAACAAAAGCATTGCTCTGTTTTAAGTACAGCTGATCCATATGTCCACTAGGATAAGTTCCAATAACGATATCTCCCGGAGTTGATACTTCGCTATCAGTATAGATGTGTGCAGTGCTTCCGTCTGATCCAAAACTTAGGACATTATGTAAGCCATCTCCGAACTTAAGTGTCAAACCATTCTTAGCTGTAATTCGGCCGGTAGCTCCAATATCGCCAACAACGTCCAGCGTTCCTCCCAAAGAGGTATTTCCCGAAAAGGTTTTATTTCCTGATGCGGTTTGGGTAGTGCTTAAGTCCACAAAGTTTTGGGTAGCCGAACCGGTACCTCCGTTGGCCACAGGAAGTATGCCGGTGACGCCGGTTGTTAGTGGTAAGCCGCTAAGGTTTGTGGCCACCCCTGAAGATGGGGTTCCCAAAGCCGGACTGACCAGAGTCGGCGAAGTGCTCATCACTACGTTGCCGGTACCAGTAACCGCATTTGAAACAACATTCTTACTGACATTGGTAAATAAGGCCTGCGACGCTGTTGTGCTCGAAAGTACCGGTGCTGCCGTTAAAGTGGTAACTCCCGTTACGTCCAAAGTGCCTCCGACAGAGGTATTGCCGGATAAGCTTTTGTTTCCGGCAACGGTTTGAGCGGTGGTCAGATCCACAAAATTTTGGGTGGCCGATCCTGTGCCTCCGTTGGCAATGGCAACCGTACCGGTTACATTGGCAGCAGTGCCGGTGGTATTTTGGTTAAGTGTCGGGAAATCTGCTGCCACTGCAATGCTTGGGACACCGGTAGTGGTGGTATTCTTCAATATACCCGTTGCAAGACCGGAGAGTGCTACCCCGTTTATCTTTTTTACCGTGAGTGCGGTAGCACCTTCGGCATCGCCGGTATGAGTGGCATTGGTAACCACTCCGCTATACAGTGAATTCACCGCATTATCTCCGGTATTGGTGCCGGAAACAGATGCATCCAAAGGTACGGTCAACGTTTTGGAAGTGGTGCCACCTGCTATGGTAAAACCAGTGGCCGCCGATGTCGGAGTCAATCCGTTAATTGAAGTAGCCGAAGCAACGCCGAGGGTTGGTGTAACCAAGGTTGGCGAAGTGCTCATCACAACATTACCGCTACCGGTTGTTGGGTTGGAAACAACATTTTTAGATGCATCGGTAAACAAGGCTTGTGAAGCCGTTGCGCTCGTAAGTATTGGAGCTGCCGTTAAAGTGGCAACTCCCGTTACGCCCAAAGTGCCTCCAACGGAGGTATTTCCCGAAAAGGTTTTATTTCCTGCTGCGGTTTGGGTAGTGCTTAAGTCTACAAAGTTTTGGATAGCCGAACCGGTACCGCCATTGACGACAGGTAGTGTGCCGGTGACTTCTGAAGTTAAACTAACGAATGCTCCGTTGCCTGCCGCAGTGATACGTCCCTGAGCATCCACGGTAATGGTGGCACGGGTATACGATCCGGCAGTAACAGCAGTATTGGCAAGGGAGATGGTTCCGGTAGTGGTAAAAGGGCCGCCTGAAAGACCGGTTCCCGTGGCTACGCTGGTAACACTACCGTTTCCGGCGCCTGTTCCCACCAAGATCCAGGCTGAGCCAGAGTAGTAATAAAATCCGGATGTTCCGTCTGTTTGGTAAATAAGCAAGCCGGTGCCTGGTGAAGTAATGGCCGCTTTTTGCTCTGCCGTCAATCGCGGTGCTAAAAAGCCTTTGGTGGTTGAATTTACATCGAGCATCGCACTCCCGTTCGGAGCCGAGCCATCGGAGTTGATTCCGACGCTTTGAGCGTTTGTGCTAACTGCCAAAGCAAAAAGGGTGACTGCGAAAAGGAGTGTTTTGAGGCATTTCATATTGGTTATTTATTAATTACTGATCGGTTTAAATGAAATTCGTTTGATAAAAAAGACCATGCAGCTGGTGAAGATTTATAATCTGCACCTTTTAACCAGCTGCTTTCAATTGAAGATTACAAATCTCCGGCCTGCAGGGTGCGGATTTTAAATCCGCACCAGCGGGATTAGTCTTTTCGAGTTTTATTTTCATACCAGTAGATGGTTCACTGCTTTACAGCCAATCCATTCCCGGATCTTGTTATTAGTCCTTGATACAGCGCACTGAAATCCCAACATTTGGTTGAACGAACCCAATATAGAGGGAAGCCTGAGTATCAGCTATATTAATGCATTTATATCCGTTGCCAGGGTCAACCGTGCTGGTCCAGAAGTAAGTAACAGAGCCCATATTGTTGCAAGTTCCGTCCCCAAGTACGAATCCTGCCGGCAAGGCGGTAAAACTGCTGCTGTTGTCCGCTCCTGTATTGGGATTAACCCAGTGTGTGATCCCGATTTCCTTCATCTTTCCTCCGGCTACTACAGTACCTCCCTGTAAACTGATCAGGCTGTTCCATTCGTCTAACGTAGGCACATGCCATCCTATGGGGCAAAGGTTATTAATGCCGTTTACGGCGTACCCGTTATACAGGGCTCCGTAGGTATCTTTATTGCTTATGTCATAATTATACCAGCAATATCCCGGAACTGAAGAAGTGCCGCCTGTTACCCAGGAACTGGCCGGATTTAGCGAAGTAATAGAACTGCCATCTCTGAATTTGGTGGTTTTAAGGTTCTCTCCCATCCACTCCTGCCCATTGCTGTAAAGGAGAGTGGAATACAAATTACCGTCAGCATCCTTTACACCGGATCCTGTGGTTGCTCCAATTGCAAGGGACCCCCATGCCGGTGCGTCATTGTTCCATACCAGGAGTTGCCCATTGGTTCCCGGAGAAATGCCCACCCAGGCCGTGCCGTTCCAGTAAAGCATTTGACCGGTCTGGGTTCCTGTTGTCGCAGCAAGCGCTTTCCAGGCTGGGGAAACGGGAGTCCCGGCATTGAAATAATATCCGGAAGAGGCATCAGTCTGGTACACCAGCAAGCCGGTGGCAGGTGTAGCAATTAGGCCACGCTCTGAGGCTGTCATGCGTGGCGCCAGAAAACCTTTGGTAGTTGAACTCACATCGAGCATGGCACTCCCGTTCGGAGCCGAGCCATCGGAATTGATGCCTACGTTTTGAGCAAAAAGTGCTGCGCTAAATAAAAGTGCTGCGAGAAGTGTTTTGAATGTTTTCATATTTGTTTTGTGGTATTATCTTTTCTTTAATTGGGGCGCCTCTTCAAGAGGCACTCCGAATTATTTGCTACCATCCAATCTTCGTGCTGAAAGCCCTTTATATCTCAGCCCAATGGCAAGGCCTTGGGATAATTAGAATAAAAAATCAATTTGCGCCCTGAAGGGGCAATATTAAATTTAAATGCATATATTTTCAACATTTTATGCTGCCCCTTCAGGGCGAATAATCTGCTTTTTCATTTCTACCCGGGACGCCGCCCCGGGCTGGGTTATATAAGGCTTTCAGCCTATTGATTACCCCATATTATAATTTACCCGAAATCGCTTGATAGAAGCACTCTTCAAGTCCCCATAAACTACTATTTCCTTTTTCCTTCTCCATTTGGAGAAGGTGTCCGCCAGCTGACGGACGGAAGAGGTCGGGGGGTTGGGGCCGGTATTTTATTAAAGACCCAAATAAATAAACATGTTTACCGATAAACTTTGAGGCGCTATGTTTAATGCTTGCTGTGTTACTCCGCCATTTAAAGGGATACTAATTGAAAAGTTATTTGTAGATCCACCACCGGTTGCATTACCTGCACTCCCAGTTGATGATTGTGTGAATACGCCAGATGCTGTAGCCGAAACATAAGCACCGTGAGCTACCTGATAAAGATTGCCAGAATAAGTTACATTCGGTAATTGATTTTGAGTAATTGTTCTCGTATTACTTCCACTGACACTTCCTAAAGTTGTGCCATTCTGTACTAAATATGAATTGCTGGCATCGGGTATATTTGTTGCTAAACCTAAAGCTGTTGCCTTTGTTTGTTGGGATGCAGTTAATGAAGATTTTAACCTACCATCGAGTTTTATCCAACCGTTATGGTCAGCATTTTGAATGCCTTGCTTAATATCACCATAATTTAGTGTAGAATTTATCACATAAGGGCTTGCGACAGTTCCAGTTCCTGATAAAGTTATATTAGTTCCAGCTGTAACTTTAGTCTCTGAGCCATCAGCTGCAACATTTATAAATCTTGTCCAAACCACTGAACCTGTTGTTCCTGAATTATAATAATAACCGGGGCTTAAACCACCGGCTGTTGCTGTATTGTAAACCAATAAACTCAATGCCGGAGTTGCAATGGTTGTGGCATCGGTGGTTCCGGTCAAGGCAATGTTGGGTATCAATAATCCTTTACTGTTTGAACTTACATCGAGCATCGCGCTCCCGTTTGGTGCCGAGCCATCGGAATTAATACCTACGTTTTGGGCGAAAAGACCTGTGCTAAATAAAAGGACTGCAAGTAGTGCCTTTAAGTTTCTCATATTTGTTTATTTTTATGATCCCAAATTCTTGCCAAGTCAAGCAGCCAACCCGGGCGATCTCCCTTCGGTCGTTGACCGTTAGTTTTTCAAATGCTAGCTATATGATCCCGTTTTCAATTTTTTTAATCCACAGGACTTAATACTTCGTACAATTACAACTATATTTCTTTGTTTCAAATAAAACAGTTGCTTTTATTCCAATAACCCCTAAATTAAGGGTATTCGATTTAATATTATTGAGTAAAAAACCATGAATAGCCGGAAGATATTCAGCTTTATTTGATGTATTGACAAAAATATCTGAATTTAGATTGTTTTTCCCCAGCAAGGCAAAACCATAATCATAGAATATCGACAATCGTACTCTAGGTTTATTTTTGTTAGAAAATTCTCTTGGATTATTATTAAAAGTATAACCAGTTTCAACTGTAGCACTAAAAATACTATTCAAATTAAATGAACTTCTAACAATTCTAGTCTCGCTATCTAATCCATGGTTTGGCATATCACCCAAAATTCCATCATTACTATCTCCTATCAGAGCTTTATAATAAGCAGTTGAAGTGACATTAGTGCTCGTTATACTATTTGCTATCAAATTTAGTATAAGCTTTCCTCCACCCAGGAAATAGAAACCACCTGGCGATTCATATCCAACCATTAATGGAAGAGCTATATTAATTACATTTTGCCAATCGTTTGTATTTCTAAATCTAAAATGTCCACTATATGGGCTTCCTTCTGTATCAACCATTGGGACAACTAAAAGCGTGTCTTTCAAGATCATTTTTGAAGAATAAGAAGATAATTCAATTCCTGTTTGAAACAAAAAATTCTTAAAATGATATTCATAGCCACTTCCTAAGGTTAATCCGGCACCTCCTAAAGCTCTGGTTTCCGGAGCATCATTACTTAATTTATCATAGCCATCTGAACACCAAATCAAAAAATAACTTTTATTTATATTTGTCTGAGCTACAGCGGATAAAGCAAGAACCATCAGCAGTAAAACAATTTTGCTTCTATTATTTTGTATCACTTTACTATTAATATTTGTTGTTTAGTTTGACCCTGATCATCTATCAATAGTAACACATATGTCCCCGAAACATCAGGAGTGAGCATACTGTTGTCGCCTATATTTAATAATTGTTCTTTGAGCTTAAATCCCGAAATATTCATCAACAAAGCTTTAGCACTATTACTAACATGTATCATAAATTGACTTTTTTGAGATAAAAGTGTCGGATAAACATTTGTTTCAGCATGTTTTGTAGGTTTCATTGGACAAGTAAATAAGACAACAGCATCGGAAACTCGGGTCAGTTTCACACTGTATTCAGAAAAAGCATCAAAATTACTTTTTGATAAATAAAAATAGGATTTCGTTTCTCCATCTATTGATATCCCATCTTTATACCATTGATAACTTTTAAATTCATAACCGCCATTATAATCGCTGTTATATAGTGCTAAAACATCATTCCATTTTTGCAGGATAATGGCTGAAGAATAATTCACAACAAAACTTATGGAAAATGATTTTCTTATTAGTCCGTTATCCAATAAAACGAAAGCAGTATAATAATCAGGTCTAACATTCGAGGGTAGTGGCACATCAATGTACAAACCAGTTGCCATTTGCTTAATAATATCAGTAAATCCTGCATTTTGAGCCTTTTGATCAAAAACAACAGAACAAAATTCAATTTGACCCCTTACAATATCCAGGCTCAATGTAAAATTTTTGTCATTGGCACATATCGAGGGAGGAGTTCTTACTGTTGCTAAAAAATTTGATGAAACATTTAAATTCAATTTCACTACACTATCACAACCATAAACTGTCACTGCATACTTATAAAAAACAAAATCTCCTCTTATGGTTTGAGTAGGGATTGAAAATCCATAGTTAGAAAAACTCTGATTTTGATAAATTGTATCATACAATTGTATTAATATTTTCGGGATAACCGTCAACTTTAAAATAGCAGTACTATCGCAGCCCACTGCATTCGTAAAATGGGTTGTGTAAATACCAGTTTTAGTGCAACTTATCCCGTTAAAATTATAACTAACTCCAGCACATATAGAAAACTGTGAAATGGAACTACTCGGGTTCTTAACAGACAACATAAGTGTTGCAATACTGTCACATCCAGCTATATTAATCAGGTGAGAACTGTATGTAGCTCCGGTTGTGTAGGTCGTCCCGTTAAAGGTATAACTTTCACCGAAACATATAGAAGCTTGTGTAATGGAACTGCTAGGTTGCTTAACCGTCAGCACAAGTGTTGTAATACTGTCACAGCCTGCAACATTAATTAAATGTGAGGTATATGTAGCTTCCGAAATGTAACTTATCCCATTAAAGTCATAACTTTCACCTAAACATATAGATGCAAGGGTAATGGAACTAGAAGGTTGTTTAACAGTCAACACAAGGCTTGCAATACTATCACATCCGGCTCTATTAATTAAATGATACTTGTATGTACCTTCCGAAATATAGTTCGTCCCATTAAAGGTATAACTATCACCAGAACAAATGGAAGAATATGTAATTGAATTAGATGGTTGATTAACGGTTAAATGCAAAATAGCAATACTGTCGCAACCTACTACACTCGTTAAGAAAGTACTATCAATACCCGAAGTGTTATACTTCTTTCCATTAAAAAAATAGTTCTCGCCCTCACAAATAGAAGCATAGGTCAATGAGCTAAACTGGAGAACAGTGAGCACCAGTTTAGCAATACTGTCACAACCTGTATTTTTTGGAAAATAAGAGCTGTATGTGCCACTTTTACTATAGCTTGTCCCATTAAAAGTATAGCTTCCTCCAGCACAAATAGCAGCATAAGAGGTGGAACTTGTCGATTTAATAACTTTGAGATTTAGCTGAACAGTACTGTCGCAACCTACTACATTAGTGAGATGTACTGTATATAAGCCTGGAAGGGTGTAGCTCGAACCATTAAAACTAAAAGTTCTACCCTCACAAATAGAATCAATTATTAGTGTACTTGAAGTGTGATTTACTGCCAGCACTAATGTAGCAGTACTATCACATCCTGCAATGTTGGTTAAATGGACAATGTATTCACCTTCTTTGTCATAGTTAGTTCCATTAAAAAGATAGCTAGTGCCTTGACAAATTGTATCCTTGCTAACAGAACTTGTGGGTAAGTTAACCGTCAAATGCAATGTAGCGGTACTATCATTTTTTCCATTTGCAGTCTTCAGGTTAATTACGGTCCAATCTCCTGCTTTAAAATACGCAACTGCATTAAAAAGATAACTTTCCCCCTGACAAATTGTGGCATTGGTGATTGAGGTTGAATCAACATATACTTTTAATTTTGGAATTACCGTACTGCCAGAAACAGTCCGACCGAATAGATTTAGCTTGTATTTTCGGTTAGACGCGAATAAAGATCGCTTGAAATTATTTCTATCTAACTTACTCTTAGAAGGATGAAGTAAACGTCCAGAAGGAGAGCTTGAACTAACTTCATGATTTCCGGTTAAAACAATCAATGGCATTTCTTTTTTCAGAACTTGCTCTGTATAACTTAAATCACAGTTATTACTGTATGCAATTCCAAAATCTGAAGAAAAAACCGTGGAAGCTAAATTGTTAGCCTTTAAAACCGAAACAATTACGATTAATAATATAATGGATACCTGTTTTCTCATCTGAATTTTCAATATCATATCCTATTCAATACTCCGATTAATCTGATTAATTAAACAGGATGAAAGTACTTTTGATAAGTTGCCTATTTATTATCTTATTAAAAGTAGTTGTAAATAAAATTCAGTTTCAAAACTTTAATCCTGTATTTAATTCAATTACAAAAGTTTGCTATAATGCGAAATTCTTGGGAATCAATAAATTAGCGCGATTTTAGTAACCAGATCTGAGTTTATTATTGATTTAATTTTCCACCGAATAACTAAAAATAAAAATATAACGTGAGATCTTATACTATAAGCTAAAAAATCCCACGTTATATTAACAATACATTTATTCAGAGAGCATCTCTAATTGAAAAAACTTTTCAATTCATTTAATTTACAGTCCTATAGCATCAATCTCAAGTTGAACACGTCTGTTCTTCTCTCTGTTTATTTCGGAATTATTCGGAGCAATTGGATGGTCGAACCCTTTACTTTCCGTTTTAAGCTGAGAACTGTTAACTCCTAAATCAATGAATTTTTGTTTTACTTCTTCCGCTCTTCTCAGCCCTAATTGGATATTGAATTCATGAGATGATAAATTATCTGTATGACCAATAATATGTAAAATCATATTTTTATTTGCTTTAAGTGCATTGGACAATTCAAGAATTCTGATCTGATCATATTTTGTAATAATTGCTGATGTTGCTTTGAATTGTATAATAGTATTTGAACAATTCTTAATTGCAGTTACAAAATCCACATATTGTTGTTTTGTTTTTCCAATACTGTCAGTATTATTGACAATTCTATCGACATAAACAGATTTGATTATTTCTTTTTCAACAATAACTGTATCCCTTAAAATTTTCTCTTGTAATTCATTGATAATTTTCGGAGTTTTATTTGGGCTGACTTTAATATAAAGTCCAAGTTTTATCCCGAAAGAAACAGGAGTAATTATAGCAATTTGGTTAGCCGCCAGAACACCGTTATAATTGAAAACAAACTTTTGAGTATTCTGATCATATCCACCGGGACTGGTGATATTCTTATACTCTAAATTTAATATATTATTTAATCCATAATTCAGGTAGCCTCCAATATAAAAGTCGAGATTCTTATGAATTTCCCGTGTAATTCCCAGGTCGAACAGTAACATGAAAGCAGGTTTTAAATTATATCCTATTGATTTGTTAAGATTATAATAGCTGTCTGTCTTATCTTGAATTAATGGGAAACCATCCTGAGGTAAATCAGTAAGTATCAGATTGTAGCGTTCATAATAGCCTGATGTAACTATATTTCCATCAGTTATTTTGTAAGAATTATAAATCGGAAATGATACTTTCCCTCCTAATCCCAACAATAATTTCGTCTTACTGTTAAAATTTAAACGATACAGCAAATTCAATGGAATATCAAAAAATAATGATTGTTGTGTTTCTGTCCAATTATTATATTGGGCAAAATATTTATATTTCTCACCTTCAGCATCTATCTGATTTACAATTGAATCCGAGAAATTTAATTTCGACGATGAGTTAAACGATTGAATGCCAATTCCGGTATTTAATCCCCAATGGGAATCAAAAAAATAGCTATATCCAATACTTAGCTGATAGCCCAAGCCTCCATTAATTGTGTTTTGATTTCCGGGGAAAGTATAAGAAAGATTATGTACCCCTCCTCCCCCCAAAACATAGAGATATTGTTCTTTTTCCTGAGCTTGTGTTAAGGCACACATAAGAAGGGAAATTCCTATTAATAATTTCTTTTTCATATTTTTCCTTTTTATTAAATTTGATACAATTTAAATTATTGGGTTCACAGAGTGATAAACTCTGCGAACCCGAGTTTCCCATTACTTTATTTTCTAAATACCACGATTTTGAAGCTATAGTCCTTATCATTGCCAGTAGAAATGTGCCCGACATACAATCCACTCTCATTTGGTAATGGTATTGTATTGAATAATTGTATAACTGAAGAATTGTATATACAAACTCCCTGAGCACTATAAATGCTTAAGATTGCATTTTTTAATTCCTCATCAGTTAATCCGCTGACCTTTACGGTACAAGTTTGACTTGCCTTAACCGGATTTGGATAAACTTCAATATTAACTCTCGATGCTAAATTGTAGCTCTTTGTACATGTTGTGAATGTATTACCATCCACTGTCTTCACCTGCACTGAGTAATCTCCCATCAAACCTCCTGTTGGGTCGGCATAATATTGTTTTGTTGCTCCATTAATTTCAATTCCATTTTTAGACCACTGATAGGATATAAACTTATTACTGAAATTAGTGATAAACAAGACATCATTAAACTTCTTCATTATTGAATCAGGTGAGATATTTACTGTGAACTTGAATGGATATAAGCTACTTTCAACACCCAACTGATTCTTCATTTGCAACATACCTGAATAATTTCCGTATAGAGTTCCTGCCGGTATTATTATCGGTAATTGACCGAAACTACCTAATGAAGCTGTAGTATAATCCAGATTTTTAAATCCTGCAGCGACAGCTGCAACATCAAATATAAACTTATACTGAGTTGGTGTTCCTGAAAGCACGTTATATGGAAGTTCTAAGTCAGATCCTTCACAAGCTGAACTTGGAGAGGTCAAAGTACTCAAAGCTATAACACTTGAAACTTTAGCAGTTGTAATCAGACAATTAGCTGGAGCAATGTAATTCATTAAAGCAGAACCTGTAAGCGAATACACTACTGTTATTGTTTTATTACTTCCCTCATTTGCATTATCATAACAAGCAATTGCACTTACCGAAACATTCGATTGATCGATTGTTTCGACACCTGCTAAAATTCCTGCTGCATTTACTACTGCAGTTGTATTTCCATCACACATTTTATCAATCACAACATCAGAATTGCTAATTGTAAGCTGCTTAGGGGTAATGCTGCCAATCAGATCGGTCGGTTGTACTATAGTGTAATTTGCAGAATTTGTGCCACTGATTGTAAATCGTGTGCTTATTGACAAATTACTACCAACATTTGCCTGACTGTAATTTCCAACTAACGAATTCAAAACTACATTATCTCCGGCTATGATTCCAACCAAACTACCGCCAGTGATAGTAGCTATATCTATACCATCATAGACTTTAGCAGCAATCAGTGTAGCTGTAACAGTAAGTGATTTTACAACTATATTTGCTTTCAAATTTGACGGTTGAACTAAAACATAATTGTTTACATCTGCCCCTCCAATAGTCAAAGCAGGAGTTACAGCTATATTAGTTCCAACTATAATTTGAGCAAAATTACCAGTCATAGAATTCAATACAACATTATCAGCATTTACAATTCCGTTTAGGGTTGCATTACTGATTGTGCATACATCTGCTCCATCGTAAACTTTGTCGTTTGCGACGGCTCCGCTTACTGTCAAAGCTTTTACTGTTATAATACCCGCGTTTGTAATATTATCCGGAGCTGTATAATTAGCTGATGAGCTGCCACTTAAGCTGTAGCTTATAGTAATTGTCTTAACTGTACCTGCATCCGAATTGTCATAAACTGCCGTTGCAGTTGCTAATACATTATCGCCTGTCGCTACTCCACTCAATGTTCCGGCAGTAACTACGGCAGCTGTTGAGCCGTCGTAGACCTTGCTTGTAGTCAATGTTGGAACACTTACGGTCAGAGCCTTTGTACTGATTACACCCGTGTTGACTGTATTATTAGCCGGAACGGTATAATTAGTTGATGAGCTGCCACTTAAGCTATAGCTTACAGTGATTGGCTTAGCTATGCCTACATTCGAATTGTCATAAGCTCCAGTTGCTTTTATTGTTACAACATCACCCGATACTACTCCGCTCAATGTTCCCGCAGTAACTGCGGCAGCTGTTGTGCCGTCGTAGACCTTGCTCGAAGTCAAGGTAGGAGTACTTACAGTCAGCGCCTTGGTCGTGATGACACCTGTAGCGACTGAATAATTAGCCGGAGCTGTATAATTAGTCGATGCGCTACCACTTAAGCTGTAGCTTACAGTAATTGTCTTAGCTGTGCCAACATTCGAATTATCATAAGTTGAAGTTGCCGTAATCGATACATCGTCGCCTGTTGCAACTCCACTCAATGTTCCGGTAGTGGCAACTGCAGATGTTGTGCCATCGTATACTTTGCTGGCAGTCAATGTTGGAACACTTACGGTCAAAGCCTTAGTCGTGATTATACCAGTAGTAACTACATCCGATACAGGAGCAAGATATTTAGAAGCTGAACCACCACTCAAACTGTATGTTACAGTGATTGTCTTAGCAGTCCCTCCATTTGCATTGTCATAAACTGCAGTTGCAATAACTGTCACAACATCACCCGATACTATTCCGCTCAATGTTCCGGCAGTAACTGTTGATAAAGTTGTTCCATCGTATACCTTACTTAAATTCAGTGTTGTTGCGTTAATTGTAAGTAACTTCGGTGTGACAGTACCTTTTGTAATTACAACATAAGATGTCGGTGCGATATACTTAGAAGCTGAGCTACCACTTAAGCTGTAGCTTACAGTAATCGTCTTACCTGTGCCAACATTTGAATTGTCATAAGTTGCAGTTGCAATTACTGTTACATCGTCACCGGGTGCTAATCCGCTCAATGTTCCTGCAGTTACAACTACTACGGTTGCCGTGCCGTCGTATACCTTACTCAAATTCAAGTCAGGAATGCTTATAGTCAGAGCCTTAGTGCTGATTACAGCCGTAGCGACTGAATAATTAGCCGGTACGGTATAGTTAGCCGAAGAACTGCCACTTAAGCTGTAGCTTACAGTAATCATCTTACTTGTACCAACATTCGAATTGTCATAAGCTGCACTTGCACTTATTGTTACAACATCACCCGAAATTACTCCGCTCAATGTTCCGGCAGTAACTATGGCAGCTGTTGTGCCGTCGTATATTTTGCTGGTAGTCAATGTTGGAACACTTACCGTCAAAGCCTTGGTCGTGATGACACCTATAGTAATTACACTCGGTGCTGGTGCAGTATATTTAGCTGCATCATTACCACCAAGAGTATAGCTTGCAGTAATTGTCTTAGCAGTACCTACGTTTTCATTATCATAAACTGCACTTGCACTTACTGTTACTACATCACCCGATGCTACTCCACTCAATGTTCCGGCAGTAACTACGGCAGATGTTGAGCCGTCGTATACTTTACTGGTAGTCAATGTTGGAACACTTACGGTCAAAGCCCTGGTCGTGATGACACCTGTCGTGACTGAATAATTAGCCGGAGCTGTATAATTCGAACCACCACTTAAGCTGTAGCTGACAGTGATTGTCTTAGCTGTGCCTACATTTGCATTATCATAAACTGCACTTGCACTTACTGTTACTACATCACCCAATGCTACTCCACTCAATGTTCCGGCAGTAACTACGGCAGATGTTGAGCCGTCGTATACTTTACTGGTAGTCAATGTTGGAACACTTACGGTCAAAGCCCTGGTCGTGATGACACCTGTAGAGACTGAATAATTAGCCGGAGCTGTATAATTCGAACCACCACTTAAGCTGTAGCTGACAGTGATTGTCTTAGCTGTGCCTACATTTGCGTTATCATAAACTGCACTTGCACTTACTGTTACTACATCACCCGATGCTACTCCACTCAATGTTCCGGCAGTAACTACGGCAGCTGTTGAGCCGTCGTATACCTTACTGGTAGTCAATGTTGGAACACTTACGGTCAAAGCCCTGGTCGTGATGACACCTGTAGAGACTGAATAATTAGCCGGAGCTGTATAATTCGAACCAGCACTTAAGCTGTAGCTGACAGTGATTGTCTTAGTTGTACCTACGTTTGCATTATCATAAACTGCACTTGCAATTACTGTTACCACATCACCTGATACTACTCCACTTAATATTCCGGCATTGACTGCGGCAGTTGTTGAACCGTCGTAG